>Ga0307515_10004371_pt1 | contig 29308 bp, 41 predicted proteins | sample 17_EM_MG_FD_194513 | JGI IMG/M metagenome (GOLD analysis project Ga0307515, IMG submission 194513) | Populus trichocarpa ectomycorrhiza microbial communities from riparian zone in the Pacific Northwest, United States - 17_EM | ecosystem: Host-associated > Plants > Roots > Unclassified | place... | reverse complement strand
ATTGCGGCTAGTCGTCCATAAGTGCTGTGACAGGCCACAGCCGAGGAACAGTGAGGTAAGCTAGAGATCACCGGGAGGGTTCTCAATGACGAGGTGGAGACGCCACTTCTCAAGTCCATCCGGCTTGCGCCATCCATTCCGACTCTCATCGGCAGTAGAACCCTCGCGGCCCCCGAGGTATCGGTTGACTCATTGTTCGTCAAGTATTGCAGCGAGCGACGCGAAGAGTGAAATTGTGAGACTGGCGTAAAGTGAAGATTGTATGATGACAGTACTGGACGGTAGGCCGGCAAAAATTGTGGCTTTTGAATCTTCGTTGGGGAAGAAAGAGACGTTTGCTGCGTGGATAAGAGCTTGGATGCAGGCGGCGGTCATCTTGTTCGGATCGGGTTCCATTTTGGATTGAACATCGACTATGATCTTCGGGATGGCTGCGGAGAATAGGCCAGTCTGGTTATCCTCGGGAATCAGCATTGAATGGACGCATTCGAGTCTAGTCACCCACGGAAATGAGAGACATGTTGAGATCTTCGTCGTACTTCTTCGTACAGCCTCTATCAAATTCGTCGGCCGTCCTGCGGTAGATGGCGAAGAAGTCTGTGCGGGAATCGTTGGACCTCAATGGTCAATGAACTCCTTGAGGGCAGAATGGGGGCAGCCCAGAGACGCTCTGGGGCCAGTGGTTGTAGCTATCGAATTGGGCCGAAATATGTTCTTTTCCTAGCGACTCCTCGGGGTAGAAGCTGGAATTCCGCCATCCCTGGAGATTGCGGTAACGGAGGGGAAGAGTAGAGTTGTGTAACGTTGCGTGCGATCGATTCGTGTCGTCGACTCGATGACGCTCACTTCAATTCTCAATTTCCCTCATTGGGGACGGGGTTCCCTCCGTCCGATTACCATGTCATCCTCGTGAACCACTTCCGCCCTATGCTACATAGACTGCTCCGCAATTACAGCATCCAGTAGACTGTATTTGATAGATGCACAAGCTTTGGTCAGTCGAGTGAGCAATATACCAAGAAACCGCTGATGATTTCAAGAACCCGGGAGAGACGCCTCATAATCCTAGCACCGAACCAATCCCGACACAACCCAGGAAATCGCGATTACGTTCGTCACTCGCCACGTTGTTCCTACGTATCCCACTCGCAGGTGGCCCCAGATAAATGCGCTCCATGCGAGAATCCTTCAAACATGACGATAAGTTAGTTCGTGGATGGCGTCCAAGGCAAATAGATTGCGATAGACGAACCAAGAATTTTTGCGCTGGTATGTTTCCCAGCGAACCCAACCTTCCCGTCAACCATCCTTACCAAACGCTTGTAGTGCTCTTCGAAAAATGATGCAGGCCAGTTCGGAGATGTACACGGCCCATCGATCCGCTAAAACTACTCCACGGCGCACCACCTCCTGAAGTAGAAGCTTATCGTGTCGGTAATTTCTGGGGAGGGAAGTGTGGGGATACTCCCGTTCGGGGGGCTGTCGTGGCTTCTGGTTTTGTTTGGGGGTCTGTATGGGTTTTTCCCGGCGGGGACCGTGTGAGGCGGGCTCGACAGGGATGAGTCGAAGATGTGCGTATTCATGGGCGAGGGTCGCGAGGAGGATACCCAACCCCGGAAAGAAGTCTGAATGGTCGAAGCTTTTCCATACAGAATGCCTTCCACGTTCCGCGTCTGCACGGAGTGCCGTCCGAGCCGTGCGCCACAACGTCTGGGGAGGTGATCGGGATGGGATGAGTTCTGCTTTGTGTTGGCGCTCGGGACGGTGCTCACGACGTGACATAATTTTTCGTTGTCCATCTTCAAAGCACTTGCCTCATGGATCGGGTGAGGCATTCGTTCCGTAAACCTTCCTGTTGGACACAGGTGCCCATCTGCTTTTCACTCTCACTTGTTGCCCCGCCCAGGGTTATTCCCCATGCCGTCAAATACATTGGAACAACTTCGTTCGTTGGATAGGTCGTCACCTACATTTCATGATCAACTCAGCGACATCCTCCGCGGGGAGGAGTACGAACGATGGGTGCCAAACCTCACTGGAGACGATTTGGTGCGGCTGATTGGCTATCTGGACAAGGTGTGTCGTCGTACCACTATTCCCCGCTCTCCGTTCAAGCCAGATAGGCTCTCAATCGTCTCGATCCTGCAAGTTCTGGTTTCCGGAAATGTCTATGCGAACTTAGACACATATGCGGCACCAAGATGATACTACCCACCTCGTACACTCTCTCGTCTTCGCCTCTAAATATCAGTCCCCAACCTATCGCCTCGGGAGGGTCCGGTGATCTGTACGAGGCGACCCTCAACAACGGTTCGAGGGTTCTCGTTAAACGTAGTAGGGTATATTCGAAAGATGATCCAGAGAAAGCAACCAAAGTACATCCAAATACATTTCCTCCCTCCCGTTGCTGACGAGACCCGTAGGCCCTCTATCGAGAGGCCGTGGTGTGGAGATACTTACACCACCAAAACATCGTCCCTCTCCTCGGCGTCACTTCTTCTCCTTTCCAGCTTATCTCGGAGTGGATGCCTGACAGGGAACTCACGGAACATATTAAGAGGCATCCCGATACAGATCGACTTTGTCTGGTAGGTGGCCCTCGTATTCCGTTTGATCTCGCATTCACTCCAGGCACCAGCTATCTGGTATCGCTGAAGGCCTTCAATTTCTCCACCTTCGAAACATCATTCACGGTAACCTCAAAGGTGTACGTGGTTCTTTTGAATCCTGTTTTTATCGGTGTATCAACACATTTCTAGCCAAATATCCTTGTGGATGATGCCAGTCGCCCACGGATCACTGATTTCAGTCAGGCTACAGTCACCCAACGTTCGGATCCTGTACCGGTTGCCTCGGATGATCAGGGTTATACTGCGCGATGGACTGCGCCGGAAATCCTGACCGAGGAGGGGACATATAGCAAAGAAGCTGATGTTTTCTCATTCGCAATGATCATGATTGAAGTACGTCGTGGATGGCCACTGCCCATTGGTATTTTGCTTACTGATATTTTATACAACAGGTGTTCACCGGCACAATTCCATTTGGTGACAGCCTACCTTCTGCAGTTATGTTAGCAATAATGGGTGGTGAACGCCCATCACGGCCAACACATCCTGCCCTCACAAACCAACTGTGGATACTAACACAAAAATGCTGGGACCAGGATCCTCACTCACGTCCAGGAATCACAGAAGTCTTGCAAGTTCTCCCTGCACTGTTAGTTTCTTGCTCATTCCAGTGATTATCCATTTGCCACTGCCTTGACTAACCTTGGATATGTAGTGACCCTCCAGCCTGGAAAAAATTGATCAGTTACCCACTTCCCACACAAGAGCGCATCCCTCTCATAGCATCTATATTCTCTGACCACATTGAGTCCAAGGTTGTTGGATATCTCTCAGGGGATGATGCACAGACCTTTGTTGATATGGTAGATGAGGTAAACTTTCACCTCAGAGCAATGGGTTGGTTGGCTCCTACTGAAACCTTTGCATGGTGTTAACTAGGTGTTGGATAGCCTCCCACCACAGATCCACAGGAAGTGTCTGCGCACCTTGTATAGGATTTGTGGCCGCCAAGCTCTACTTCCAAAATCACTGGAAATTTCACTCTGCTATGACCCATCAAAGCCCCCACTATATTGTGGTGGGTTTGCAGATGTGTGGAAGGGAGAGTATAATGGCCAGGAAGTTTCTGCAAAGGTTTTGAGAGTATACCTAAAAGGTAACTTGGACAAGACCAGGAAGGTGGGTTGTCCTCAGCTTCCTGCACATGTCAATTGACTGAGTACCCTATGCAGAGGTTCTGCAGAGAGGTTATGGCATGGAAGAGCCTTCATCACCCAAATGTGCTACCACTTTTAGGTGTGACCATGGCCAAAAACCAGTTTGTGATGGTATCAGAGTGGATGGTGAAGGGCAATATCAATGAATTTGTAAAGGAAGAACCTAGTATAGATCGGTTGGAACTTGTATGTCTTTATTTATGCTCCTCATCTTTGCTTATCATTGATAATCACATGGTGACTGTAGCTCAGACAAGCTACAAGGGGGTTAATCTATATGCATGATCAGGGAATAATTCATGGAGATCTTAAAGGGGTATGTTTCTGGGTCCCTTGATCACTGTCCTATGTATATCTCACCTGACCCCAAGGCAAATATCTTGATCAACAACAGTGGTCATGCTTGTTTAGCAGACTTCAGCCTGCTCACAATGGCTTCGGACCAATCAAGTATTATGTCCTCATCTCCAGGGGGTGGAACTTATCACTGGATGGCCCCTGAGCTCCTTGACCCACATATGTTTGGTTTGGATGGTATTCACCTAACCAAGCAATCAGACTGCTATGCACTGGGGATGGTGATATATGAAGTTCTTCATGGGGAGACTCCATTTACTCCACATAAGGCCCCTATTGTAGTTTCCAAGGTCCTCAAAGGTGAACGCCCTGGGAGACCTCATGGAGAGGGTGGAGTAACTTTCACTGACAGCATATGGAGGGTATTGGAATATTGTTGGAGGCACCAGCCATGTGACAGGATAAATGCCAAAACCATACTCCAGGGTCTTGAAGGGAATGAGTTTGTATTGATGCCAACCTCTCCTGAGGTGGGTGGAGATGTGGAGGGTACTAGTAATTTGCCAGATACCATAGAAAGTGGTTCTAGTGTGTTTTTTCCTTCCATTCTATCCTAGATACATCTTGAATGATCCTCATGCTATGATAGGTCCCCCAATGATGCCAAGTAATGATGGGCCTCTGGATTCACCAGTCATAGAGAGTTCACAGCAGGGAAGGATAGGTGATAGGTTAGTGCATAGTACTAGGAAAATATTCAAAGAGACTATCAGAAAGTTCCATCAGTCTTCACAGAATAAATAATATCTTGAATTTATCCTGTAGTTGTGTCCTTCTATCTCCATCCCCTCTCAAAGTTGCCTCTCTTCCCCCCCTCTACCTCTGCATACCACCTCTCCACTGCTGAAATTTCCCCCTGCTGTCTCTTCTGCCTGACACCATGCTTTTACTGTCTATCTCATGTTCTACCTCTTTCTCTACCCCTTCTCACTCTCTCCCACTTTTTCCTTTTGCACCTCCATGTACTTCTGGTCAATTGCTCCCAACCCTTCAAACACCTGAACACTTGCTGATCTATATCCAACATGCAATTCAGAATGGTCATCTCCAACACTCTTCACCTATTTAAGAGATCCAACCTGTCAGGAGTGAGACCAACTTGGTTATAAAGTTTGAGTTGGTGACATTTTTGCCTTTAAGGTGTGGGCTCCTGAGGTGTTTTCAGAAACAATCTGTGGTAATCCGGTTATAACTGTAGATGCCAGTGGGGCTCCACCAGTCTCTTTGATTAAAGTATCATCAGTTGTGGTTGGCCTTGTGGATTGTTTTTCCAACAGTTCACAGGGAGAGCCTTATTGTTCGGAGGGTGTATGACCAAAAAGTTGCGCACCGGACGTCGAAAGGAAATAGAATGCCGAGCGGGTGAGAGGGTCTTCGTGGAAACAGATTCGCGCAAAGGACCAGATTGCGGGTGGACTTTGTTTTGACACGTTCTGTGAACCAGCGATCCGTGCCTCATCACTAATTCAGTAGGCGCCTGGTGACAACCGACACGCCTGACCAAGCTTGGTGATTTGTGGGCTCGAAAAAGTGCCACAAAATGATGGGGGGAGTGGGATCGAATCGTTCCAGGGTTAGCTGGTACCATCCACTGATTGCCTGGATTCTGCTACGCCATATGCATGACGCCAGCCAGCCTCAATCGCACTTTTAAGAAACCCTTGCCCCCGTCACACCCCCCCCCCCGCACTCACAACGTGATGGGCTGAAATGGACCGACGATATCCAGTCCCCTACATTCTAACGAGTTTCAGGCCTTGCACCCCCCCCTCCCCACAATGCCACCGTTTTTTCCCTCCCGATATAAAACAACCGGGAGAACGGGGGCGATTTATGGGGGGAGAAACCTAGGTAATGCGACGCCATTTCCGGAACGCATCAAATCGCGAGAACCGACCCGCATAACGCTTTGGACGTGTCACCGCAGGCCGGGAACTATTCAGGTGAACGAATTCAGTTCCATCTTCGGTGATACCCAGATTGCTGCAGGTCGGACATGGACTTAAGTTGCTGGTAGTCCGCCGGTACTGAGTGCCTGCCTAAGCTTAAGTCTAATCCGAATGTAAAACGCGTACGCTTGAATCTATAATTATACGAGGCTTCTAAACATACAATAGCTGGCTTCGCGAAATATAGGAGCGTAATATAATAATCGAGTACCCACCCCATAAGGGTGGAAACTCCTCCAGACATCGGTCGCAGGCGGCCGATGCAGGTGGTCGAGTTTCACGCTGTCCGTGACCCAACGGAGCAGCCGGGGGCTCGGCAGCCCCCTCATAAGCCCATGACCCACAGAACAAAGTACCATCGTCAGTACTGCTGAACGGCTTGTACCGACAATCAGTACTGACCGTCCCCACAGTGGCCACTCATTGCGAAGGGCGCCCACTAGCCCCAGGCGATTTCTCCGATCGCACAAACTTTGCCAGGGAGTTTACCATCGCCTGCAGTTGGTCCCGGCCCCGCGACAAGATAGTGGTCTTCTGTGATCTTCCCCCTTGAGAGGGTTGATCCGTCCTTGGATCGCTGCCACGACCAGCGCGAAGGATGGTGGGGAATGTGAAACGCCTCTTAGGAGTTGGTGTATTCGGGATGGGCGCATTTTGCGGACGCGAATTCTTCCTCCATTCGAGAAACTTGCTTTTTGCTGCTTGCCAGACAGCGGGGTTTGGAGGGCCGGGGGGGTTGCAGTTCGTGGAGGGTTGTGACGATGGGCGTGGCTCGGTCGTGGAGTTCTGTGTTGTTTTTTGAATGTCTATAAGAATAAACCCTTTAACACATGATGCCGCTCGAGAATCATAGTGGTTACCTGGTTCAATGCCCGGGATCTCCTGTGCACTCGACCCCGAAAGCTGATTGCACACATCGCGAATGCCCCACCGCTGTTCTCGCCTCTCGCTCCAACACGTCACAATCATATCCCATATCTGGTCCTGCAGCCATCGCACGTCCGTTGGCCGAGATGGCCGGCCGCCGCTCACAACACGGGAGATGATAACGCTGTCCCGAGCGTCGCCGTATGGTAGGATCTCTGTCAGGACCTTGTGAGGAGGCGAGATGGTGTCAACGATAACAGCGAGCGGTCTGGGATGAATTTACCTCGTAAGCGGTCATCCCCAATGAATAAACATCGCTCTCCTTCGAGGGATTGCCATTCTCGTGCTCGAGGCTAAACCGTTTTGGGTTCAGAAGCTCCGGTGCCACGTAGCGGACAGCCCCTGGTTTGCGGCACGTCGTGGGACTTGGTTCTACGAGCGCAGGATTGGTGATGATACCCGCCATCACGAAGTCTCCCAGACGTGCGGTACCTTCGTCAGCGATCAGGATGTTTCCCTAGACAGAATGAATATCGGTGCGCGACTCGAGCTTGGGACCCACTCGACGCTCACCGGATTGACGTTACTGTGGACGATACTTAGTGAATGCAGATATTCGAGACCACAGGCGGTTTGTGCGAGCTACGAGGACAAGTCTCGAACGATTTTTCTATAAATATCACGGAGGTCACTTACAAGTTGTAGTCGATTGACCTTCTGATTCTCCTTTGTGTACTCAACGATGTTTCCATTTGACAGCCAAGGGTTGATGATGCAGAGCGGGAATAACGTCTCCGAAACCCCGTGGAAGGGTAGTACGTTTGGATGCGAGACATATTTCCACCCTATGATCTCGCGATATAACCGCTGGTCGTTGTCAGGCCGAGCTGACCCTCGTCTAAAAATCACCACATACCCGTTTGATCTGTTCCAGATTCGCCCCTGCCTGAGTTCGAAAGGCCTTGACACACACCCGATTTCCGTCCCGTTGGCCTTTCCAGGTGTCTGCGAACCCACCCGAGGCGTAAGGGATGGCGTCGTTCAGCGTCACCCCTTCCAGGCGGTACGACCTCGGAAGAATCCCACGTGATGCTGAAACCTTGCGCAGAATCCTAAAACACCTATTCTCCAGGCCGGGGTTCATCGTTGTGGATGACACGACCTAACCGCCAGGTATTTTAGCGCGCAGAGCGGGAATTTACAGACTCATGAAGGCACACCTTGTCAAGGACTTCTACAAGATTCTCCGCTTCCGCTGGGCTGAGTGGAGGCGAGCCATTTTGTGATTGTTCTGCCCGTAGTGTGGTGGAAACGATGAAGGGGATGAGCCGCGACTCGATCCCGAGCTTTGCAAGGTCCTCCGCAGCAATTGGGGGGTAGTCTGGTAAATCGGTCTCCTTATAAGCAGGATGCCGACAGGAGCTTGGGGAGTTACTTACTCTGGGAGGCTTGAATTCCATTAGCCATATCGTTGGTCGGGGGGCCAATTAGGGGAAACGGGGGCCGTGAGGGAATGCCACATTGGAGGCCGTCCTGTAATATAGATTAGGGCATGCACGGTACATGCGGCCGCACAGTATAGTTGGGTCGCCGGATGCATGACATGTTTTACGTTCGCTCGAGTAATACCGGATAGTCTTTAGGGTTCTAATCGGCGCAAAGTCCATCCGGTGGGCTGTGAGGGTGGTATGATAACCAATCAGCGAACGTCTCACCCCGGTTGTCATCGCCTTCGTCCGCGAGGAGTGAGGGTGAGGGTACGATACAGCACGGCAGGGGACAGGTTGAGAGGGGGGGACAATAAAGCGACACACTTTTTCCTGCATGCGTGTTTCATATACTCAAGACTACGCCACGAGGATACCCATAGACAAACACACACACACACACGAGGCAGATATCCTGCCGTCACGGGCGGTGATTACGTGTAATATAGACGCACAGCAACTGACGGATCCAGGGGCTCGTATGCATCAGCCACACGTTAGTTTCGGAAGTTCAACTGGGCCTACTTCGGAATGCTTTGGCAGCAGTTGGTAACCGTAAACTATGTCACCAGGCATTCCGAACCTTGTGCGTGGCGCCACCTCTGGCCCCTGCCTGAGACTGCATCTTTCTACCATGAGATAGGTATCAACGGCCTTTCATTCCAACCATGAGGACTTGGCGTGGTCGCGAGGTCGGTGATGAAGCGGCCTGCTTTCTTCGAACTCTCAAAGTGTCACATCTTGGAGGCTTTCATACCGTATCGGAGAGACACTAGTACGTCCGGCTGGGAAGTGGATCAATGAGCGTGGTGCGAATAACTGGAACTCCCACAGAAGGTGAGGTACTCGAGCTCGTGAGAGGTGGGAACCGAGGGTCCAGGCCGGTCGAACTGGGAGGAAGCCAAGTCGAAAGAGAGGAGATTCAGGAATTCGTGAATATGCAGGGCTGTTCTTGATACCCGCGAAGGGGGATTGTCGTCACATGAACTTGGGATGTGGACGAGAAGGCCCATAGTGAATGAAGTGACAAGCGAGCAACCTTAGTTTGAAGGCACTCAGGTCCAACCAGCTGACGGAGAATTTTTCCACGTGTCGGAAGGAGGAGAAGTGATCTGGAATCGTATCCAAGAACACCGTCCCCAACTACCGTCGATGTCCCTGGGGTGCTTGTTGGAGCGCAAGCGTGCGGACGAGGTGGGAGATACCCTCCGTGCCAGGACGGATTTCGAAACACCATTTCCTGGCCTTTTCATCGTTCAGGGAGATGCTGTTGAAAAGGTTATGTCGAGATCTAGCCAGCCACGTCGTCGCGACCAGAGAGTAGGTTTCGAGCGTCTGGGGGTCATCGGACAGGCGGTCGATGATGTGTTCCACGAGTTCTTGAGGCAGCCGCATCTGTTTGACATCGTTCAGAGTTGGCCGAAAGATAACAGACGCGAATTCCATTCCGTCTCTTTCGAAAGGCGAAGTATTAGCAATCAGACAGGCTGGGCGCTGATTTATCATTGGTCGAACCCAGAACGTCCTGCATTCACACCCAACTACACCTTGCGTACCAGGCGTGTTTCGGTATATATTACTGGGACAGCTTCAATGAGGTGGCGTTTCCTACCCGTCCTCATCTCCCCTCACCGACTCGCGAAGTCGACATGTCTGACGGAACCAAAAATTCGCAGGGTGAGTCACGTCCCAAACCGTCATCGGTACGACCCATTGATGAGGAGATTCACTCGTTAGACTACCCTCCTATCACCGCGGAGGACCTTGTGAAGCTGGGGGTCGAGTCGCGCCTCATCCCCTTCATCGTCTCCACGACACTGTGGGCTGAACAATCACAATCGCCGAACGGCTCGCCTCCCCTCAGCCCGGCAGAAGCGGAGAATCTTGTGGAAACCCTTGACAAAGTGCGCGGCTTCTATCCGTAGATTCCCGATCTGAGCGCTAAAATGCCTCGTGACCAGGTCGTGTCATCCCCCACGGTGAATCCCAGCTTGAAAAATAGGTGTTTCAGGGTCCTGCGCAAGGTTTCGCATTCACAAGCGATTCTTCCTAAATCGTACTACCCGGAAGGGGTGACGCTGAGTGACACCATCCCTTACGCCTCGGGTGGGTTTGCAAACATCTGGAAAGGTCAACGGGACGGAAATCAGGTATGCGTGAAGGCCTTTCGAACTCAAACGGCAGGGAACCTGGAAAAGATCAAACGGGTGCGTTGTTGCATTTGGACAAGGGTCAGCTCAACCTGACGACGACTAGCGATTATATCGCGAGATCATAGGGTGGAAGTACCTTTCGCATCCGAACGTGCTACCCTTCCACGGGGTTTCGGAGACGTTGTTCCCGCTCTGCATCATCAGCCCTTGGCTGTCAAATGGCAACATCATCGAGTACTCCAAGAAGGATCAGAGGGCCAATAGGTTACGACTGGTAAGCGATCTCCGTGATCTTTATAGATAAAACTGTTTGAGACTTTTCCTCGTAGCTTGCCCAAGCCGCCTGTGGTCTCGAATATCTACATTCACTAAGTATCGTCCACAGTGACGTCAATCCGGTGAGCGCTGAGCGCGTCCCAAACTCGAGTCGCGCACTGATATTTGTTCTGTCTAGGGAAACATCCTGATCGCTGACGACGGTACCGCACGTCTGGGAGACTTCGTGATGGCGGGTATCATCACCAATCCTGCGCTCGTGGAACCTACTCCCACGACGTGTCGAAAACCAGGAGCTGTCCGCTACGTGGCACCGGAGCTTCTGAACCCAAAACAGTTTAGCCTCAAGCACGAGAATGGCAGTCCTTCAAAAGAGAGTGACGTCTACTCGCTTGTAATGACCGCTTACGAGGTGAGTTCGTCCTGGATCGTGCACTGTTATTGCTGATACAATCGCCTCGTCACAAGACCCTGACAGAGATCCTACCATATGGAGATGCTCGGGATAGCTTGATCGTCTTCCGCGTCGTGGGCGGCAATCGGCCATCCCGGCCAACAGACACACGATTGCTGCAGGACCAGATATGGGATATGATCGTGACGTGTTGGAGCGAGAGGCGAGAACAGCGGTGGGGCATCCGCGATGTGTGCAACCGGCTTTCGGAATCGAGTGCACAAGAGATCCCGAGCGTTGAACCAGGTGACTTCACGGCCGAGCCACGGTCATCGCCGCAACCCCCCACGGACTATAACCCCTTCCGAGCCCTCCCACCCCCTGCGGACTATGAACCCTCCAACCTCCCACCCTCCACCACCCAGCAACCAGCGAAAAGCCAGTTTCTCGAGCGGAAGAAGATCCCACGCTCACAAGATGTGCCCGCCCCGAATACACCGACTCCCAAGAGGCGCTTCACATTCCCTACCATCTTTCGCGCCGGTCGTGGCAACGACCCAAGGACAGATCGACCTTCTCAAGGGGGAAGATCACAGAAGACTACTATCTTGTCGCGGGGCCGGGGCCAGCTGCAGGCGTTAGTAAACAGCCTGACGAGGTTTATGCGATCGAAAAAATCGCCTGGGACCGGTGGGCGCCCCTCAAAATTAGCGGTCAGTACTGATCGTCAGTACAAATAACTCAGAAGCACTAACGATGGAACTTTGCACTGTGGGTCATAGGCTTATGAGGGAACCGTCGAGACCCCAGCTGCTTTGCCAGGCCACGGACGGCGTAACCCTCAACTACTTGAATCCGCCTACGACTGATGTCTGGAAGTGTTTCCTCCTTTACGGACGGATGGTCGATTATTCACGTTACTATAGTCACGTCGACGAAGCCAGTTGTTGTATGTTTCCACGGAACCCTCGCCTAATTACGGCTTCAGATGTTTTATATTCGGATTGAATTCAGGCAGACATTGAGGACTGGCGGATTACAGAAACTTGAGTCCATGGTCGGCCTGTAGACGTGCGGTAAGCTACCGCTCACTTTTAGAGACGCACCATGCATCTGCCCACTAGGGACTCGAAGATCAGTGCAACCTATTTCACCTGAAGTGTTGAATTCCGCTCTCGGTGCAGATCCGGCCCGGCTCGCTCAAGAATCAATATTTCAATTCCGATTCGGGGACACTCTCATCTCTTACCCTCCTCTTCTAACTACGCCCGGCTGGACTCCAGCTTAGGCTCGCCCTATCTTGCTCATCCCCTTCGTCGCCAGAATCTTCAAGGATGGAGGAAGCCCACCTTCCGCCTCAGGGGGAAATCACACATCACCAGTAAAAGAACCCATTCTAGTCCAACTCGACCCGGAGTGGTGCATCGATTCGACAGCTGCAATCCCTAGCCCGAGTGCTTCTCTAACTCGCCGTACAGCCTCCATTTCGTTCTCAGAGAGTTCCTCGATCCGTGGAGGTCCAATGACCCCCGCGCAGACTTCTTCGCCGTCTACCGCAAGGAGGCCGATGAGTTTGACAGAGGCTATGCGAAAAAGTACGACGAGGACTTGAACACGTCCCTCGTCTTTGTGAGTCGCACGGTTTCCACTGCTGAGACTAAACACTAAATTTGAAGGCATACAGGCCGGTATATTCTCCGCAGTCAGTTCAGCGTTCATCGTCGATGTTCAATCAAAACTCCAGCCGGATCCAAACGAGATGACTGCTGCTTACATGCGAATCCTGATTCATGCCGTGAACGGTTCACTCTTCCCCGACGCAGACCCCGACTCCGCCACCAGGGCCGAACCCTCTCCCGAGATTGTCGCCGTCCAGTCATTGCTCCACGCCAGCTTTGCAACCCCACTCTTCGCCGCCTTTCCAGCAACTCTCGGGAAACAGTAGGTCGACCGATATGTCTGAAATCGAGAGCGGGAACTGGATGGACTCGAGAAGTGGTACCCCCACCTCGTCACCAAGAGTATCTCGGCAATGCTCCGGTTTGCCTTCCTGTTGCTCGGCCCCACCGTGTCCCGGTATCTGTGGACGACTATCCGCGCTGTCTCTGGAGTCGCCGTTGCTGTAACCCTCTCCGGGGTAGCGGTCTGCGCGTTCTTTAGGAATGGTGGAAAATGAATGGTCAAATCTTCTATCGGCACCCCCAGCAGCACCGGTCGGTGCCATGTGCTCAGACAACATAAATCTATCCTTATCTGAAGTCTTCGGTTCAATTCGCACCTAAGGAAAACACTTTGTTCTTTCGTCCCTATCTTCAGAGACGGCTGACTGAATGGGGTGTGGGTGGATTGTCCTACAGATTCTGGTACGCAAAGTCCTGTCTATGGCAGGCATTCAGTTGGCCCTGTGCGGTTATTGCAACTGTCGGCTACGCCCACAGGGTCCCCACGTTAGGAGAGGACGGAGTAGGGGGGCACTCCCCTTCTGAGGCTGACCCCTCCAAATTACACCCATCTGTACGGGGTCAAGTGCATGCGACGTGTCGACAGTCAAACACACCACAGACTCCCCCACATTCATCCAAAAGCGGGTAGTACTGTAGAATCTCGACGACGGGTTGGCAGCGGGTAAGCCCTCTAATGAGCCCCTTCGCAAGGACGAAACCCAAAGTCTGACCGTCAGTCAGTTTCCGACTCCGTCCGGGATCATAGCTGTGCTCTGTGGTGGATTCGATGCGTCGGAAGTTGGTTGTCGTTTCCCGGACAGAATCTGATGCACCCGCTACCTTACATATGCAGGGTGATGAGAATCTTCGGGTAGTTGCCGTAGTGCCTGTGGAAAAGGCGGAGTACTGGATGGGGGGCTCCGCTCGAAGTGATTATGGATGAGGGGCCGTACTTACATCAACTCGTGTTGGAACGGCCATTCCAGACTCTACTCGTCCGATCCTCTTTATTTCATCAACTCCGTCTTGGAAAACGGGAGACCTGTACCGATGCCTGTGGGACACCGAGACTTCGCGTCCAGCGTCACCCTCGTCCAGAATGCTCCCATCCGAATTCTTGGCGTCAAACCTTTGGACAAAGATGTGAATCAGTACCCCTCGTAGAGGGCGGGTCCGGCACTCGAGATGCGTACCACTCAAACGGGTCGCGGCCGTCGTTATGGAGAGAATGATCACCGGAAAGTGGTTTCAACCTACGTACTGTCACGCTGTATCACCCCCCCTGTTGTACGTCTGCGCACGCACATACTGCTGTACATGGAAAGTTGATAAAATAATCTGGAGTTATGGGAACTCCTTGTTTCCTGAAGGTGGTGTGAGACCGGCCTTATTCAGTGGTTGGAAAATCTGACCCCAGACCCCGGGTACTCAGCCACTCTTTGTACAGGGCTGCTACGCTGCCAAACTGTGTCATTCCAAAGGATAAGTTTATGCCTTGATACCAAATCGACCATCCCAAGCAACTCTAGATGCGGCGGAACGGCCACCCTAGGCAGTCGCGCTTGCAAGCCGAGTCAATGCTCTTCAATGACTTCCCGTTCGTCCCAATCGTGAGGGTCGAATCGACCCCATTTCGAGAATCGGAATCGCCCACCTTCAGAGTGAATGAAGCGGCAGTAAGACTTCCAGATACCTGACCCGCCGGTCCAGCAAGGCGAAGTGTGGAACCGATAGCCAGGAAACTGTTAGCTCCGGAGATCACGATCCTCAATTCGTGTCGCTCCCCAAGACTCGGAGTCGGATTAGTTCTGTTCGCTCAACAAGGCCAAAGTGCATGGAGTGGAAGTCGGCCTCAGCAGCCTGACGGAGTGCCCATTGACGATTAGTAGCCTAATCACAAGTTCCGGTCCGGACGCACCAGACAGTGCCAGTGATCGCCTCCCTCTGGCCGACGCAGGAGCCTGGGGTGCGCTCAGTCAACTGAATGCCTTCCAGTCAGTCACCCCATCAACACGTGCGGCGTGCCCCAGGGGAAGTACATCCATACAGGTCCCTTTCCAGGGCGGATTGACATTGGCCGTCATGCTAATCCACTCGCTGGGGTGCTCGCGCGTAGTGGAAGCTGCCTCGCGGCAGCAACACTCGGACCAGAGGACGGATAGGACAACAGTGTGGATTCGGGAAAGAGGGTATCGTATCGACTACACAGTATCGACGAGAATATATAGTATGAAAATGAACAGACACGTGATGTGATAATCCGATAGGATTACACGTAGGTAGCATTCCGATGAAAAACCAGTTCCATGCGCTAGCCGGGGGCAGTGCATCTGTAAGAAAAGCAGCAGGCATAACCGTATCGAACAGACCTGCACGAGTCCGATCCCTGTTATATTGTTGGCGAATCCGGTCCATCCCTTCCTTGACCCGGAAAGCCGCCGAGCGCCCAAACCTCGTTCATTGCGACATCCTTTTGTTTGTCTAATGGGTCGAAACGTCCTAGGGGATGGCAGATGGCGGTTCCTGGTCGATAAAACCAGCGGGCGTCCCCGTGGACACCGTGCGCGCGTACGACACAAAAGGGGAGGGGATTCGTGAAGGTTTACATGGTCCGCACAACTAAGACTCGATCTGTCCCGATGCAGATCTTCATGAGAAGCTAAATTCGGCACGAGGGTGAGGGGGGGATAGACACGTGGGGCTTATCGGCCAATTGGACAAGGTGTGCGCGGTGAAGGGTCTCGACAGGGACTCGTACAGTCGCTTTGCGTATTGCGCGGGCAGAACAAGCTTCTGCGAAAAGCCTCTGGGTGATTGTGAACCCAGCGGCAGCAGCAATCGTGGAGAAAAAGGATGGGGGCCGTGATGGAACGTTAGGTTTTTCGGTCGAATGGAAGTGGCTGCCAGATATCCAGCAGGGGTTTCATATCCATGGCCATGGTCACAAAAATGAAAGTGACGGCGATGCGTGCGACAATTCAATATCCGGGGTTCGTCGGCGGTATACCCATTATGGCGTGTTATTCGGCTTGACTCAAAACGCTATCTATGAGGGTACCCGCTATGGAAACGCCGCCCATTCCAAGCGTTGTTCCAGCTCCCCCGCCACCAGATCCTTTGTGGTCTGAATTTTCGTGCAGCCCAAATAATTATTGAAGTCCAGCAACCCCCTGCTGTGGTTAAGGTAAGTACCCGCGGGAGCCAACTCACGGAGATTAAAATTGTATAAGAAACGCCTGTTACCAAAAGAGGAAGCACGTCTGCTGGCTAAACTAAGACTTTCGACGCGCTCATACACGTAGAATCTCTCGAGCTCGACTAATGAAACGGGGTTGCCCTCAGAAGAAGTGGATAGCTCTGCGACAAAGCGAAAGCAGGGAGCCGCGTATGTGTATGTGGACCGCAACTCCGACACCCTACGAGTTTATCGGATATTCGGGGGAACAAATACGTACTAGATGGGAGGTTTACCGGACCAAAAAAACTTTTTTTTTCATTTGTTGGTTTGCCGCAGAGGTACCCTTCGATCTGCGCCCTGCCCGCCTCTGAACTCGAGGCCGAACTCCAGCCTAGCTTGCCACCAACTACCAACCCTGACGACGCTCGTCTGAACTTTCCTGGCAGGTCCCTCGACGAACAACTGCCGCTATAAAGGATTCCCATGAACAGTTCCCAAAAATGATAGGCGTTCAGCAGTGGAAGTGAAACCTGACCAACCTCGGTCATGATCGTGGAGTGCGATCCTCGTAGCATTTGACGTACTTATGAGCCCCCAATGCTGTTCCTCCCTTAAAACTTGAAACCATGAACGTATCAGTCACGGTGAGCGAGGCAAAGTACTGATCGAATGTCAAACATTTGGTGTGAAGGGCCATCGGCCGGCGAGCGAGTGTCGAGAAACGGGTTGATTCGGGAGACAAGCGTCAGCAACACCGCCCTGTAATTCGTTCTCGTAGGTGGTTTGGAGGGCGACCCTGGATAAGGACCGTCTGTGAGGCGGGAGGTTCACAAACGACGAGCATAGATCGCCCTGCTTTCCCAGACTCAGGGCGACCGGGATCCTCAGCTCCTTCGGAACCAACAATGCGGATATGAAGCCGACGAAAACCGAAGTGCCCGCTGACCGGGGCGAGCTAGTGCTTATCTGCCTCGTGTCCAACACATTTTGATCTCATATATGATATGATTAGTATACATACCAATGTCTGGTGTTTGACTGACACTGCGCCGCCCTTGTCCTCCACTCGATCTAGCTCACATGTCCTCGCGAAACCCGTTGGAACGGCTCCGTTGCCTTGACGAGCCTTCACACGACTTCCACGGCCAACTCCACACCATCCTTCACGGGGAGGAATATCGACAATACGTGCAAGACCTCCACGGCGACGATCTGTTGCAGTTGGTTGGTTATCTGGACGAGGTGTGTCGCCACGCCGTCGTTATCATTCCCCACTCTCCGCCCAATTCAAATACATCGGGAAAAAGGGGAAGGGCGTATAAGCCCTGTTTATACACACAAGGTCTCATTGATTTTATGAGAGAACGTATAGATACTGTATCTTGGTAAGGGACCTCCGAGTTCATGTAAGGTCTTGAATAAAATAACAAATGCCCTATTGTACGTACCACACAACCAAAAACTTGATGATGCATTGATCGGCCGCGATCGAGACAATAAGATGCTGTTTTGAGAAACGAGGATTATAACGAGGAGTGAGGGTTATGATTAGGAACGAGGGTTATAATGAGGAGTGGGGGTTATGACAGAGAATGAGAGTTATGATGGGGAACAAACATTATGACGAGGAATGGGGTTTGTTGTACGGAACATAGTACATTATCTAAGTCTATATACATCGCGAAAATTGAGGGTGGTGAGGACTCGGTCGTTTTATTGATGGGCTTATTTTTGATATGGAAACATTTTTATTGCGGTCGCAGGATTACTATTACATCATGTTCGTAGGGAGATAGCGGGATCATGCAGAGACTGACGACGGTGGCTGGTTAGGCAGAGGGTCAATGATGACCGGCAGCGGTAGGAGCGGTGGCAAATGCCTGTCCAATCTGTTCCAACCCACCTACATGCATCTACCACCCAAAGACAATTTCTCGGATCCTCGCGAGCATTCTTGCGAGTTTGGCCACCTCCGAAATATATTCCTCGACCGGCGATGGCGTATCCTACCTGTGAAACTCAATCCTTCGAACAAACCTTGAGATGTCCCACCCCGCCGCCAAGGCGTCGCACCCGGTACTTGTGGGAACTTGCATTCATGGGGTTAAAGCGAGGGTGAGTTTGGGTAGACTGTTGGTGCGCTGTATGCGAGGCAGGTGGGGACAAGGAATGCGGGGTAGTCGAAGTTGAGGGGAGGGGGAGCCGTGAGGAATGTATCAGTTCTTGGAACTGTACGCAACGTTGCGCAGAAAACACTCTGGCCGTCCCGAACAGGCGATAGCTCGTCGCGCGCAAGAACGCTCTGGAAGTCATGGAGCACTGGATGAGTGACTCTTTATCATCGTGGAAGTGATCAATGATATGATCAATGAGTTCAGGTGGATTACTGGAGGTAATGTCACCGACTGTTGCTGCAGATGCGAGCCGGGTTCTAGTCGCAGCCCCGTGGTTGTAGTCCGTTTATCGATTTCCCCAGGTTCGTTTCTGGTGGTCGTCGTCTTCTTTGAGTTGAGTGGAGCTGTCAAAGAGGTTGGGGAAATTGGGCGAGATGGAGACCCATACTCACTGAAGATACCGTCGCCCGTACGTATTTGCATGGTGTCCAGGAAGTGGAGGGATGGGCGTGGTTGGAAAATTGAGGGTGGGGATGGCGGGTTTGCAGATATTGGCCAATCGAAAGGTTTCCTCCCTGCCTGAGATGTTGGTCTCCAACGTGATCCTTCCTTTGCCATCCTCACTCTGGATAGTGAACAAACCCGCAGCCCAGAGGGCATTGTTCAGAGTCGCATCGTCGTGTTGACCGAACGGATCCAAGCTCCCTCGGAGCGTGTCGCTCAGCAACTCCGGGACCTGTGGGATGATCGTGACGTTTGTCCTCAGAGCGTCCAAGTTGATCTTGCTCGTCGGAATACCATCGTAAACGGCGTTTCCCTCGGTGAGGATACATCGGAGCAACGCCAAAGTCAATGAACTCTTTCCGTTTCCCATCCGACCGACAACCCCGACGCGTTCACCGGACTTGATGTGGAAGTTGAGACCGCGGAGAATCTCGGGACCGTCAGCGCTGTACTTGGCAGACAGGTTCTCGACAACAAGTTCTCCACTGGCAGGCCAATAGGTAGGAGGGGACGCCCTCGGGTGTCGGCTTGGGCTCCTGCTCGATATTTGCGTACTCCTGAATTCGCTCCAAGCTACATACCCCGACGATCAGTTTCACCATACGTTACAAAGGACGAGCAAATCATACCTGTTTCCACTGCCTTCGAACTCGTTCAAGCACCTGTCCAAATTGTAGAAGGTACGCACGGCGCGTGTAACCTTGTCAATGCGGTGCAAAGACTCTTGCCTGAATGAGATCTTGGCAGAGTAGGCACGGATGGAGACTATAAATGTCAGTAAGACCATACCCACCTCCCAAGCGGGCGGAATTCGTACCAATACCAGCGATATCGGCGCCAAAGAGGGACAGGACAGGGGAACGAGCGTTGGTCATCTCACGCTTGACGGAGAGCTGAGCCTTGATGGTAACACCGGGCACAAGGAAAACGGGAGAGAAAATAATGATGGCGATGAATTTCGTGATCATGTTAATACCCAGAGCGACGACACCTTTAAGATTATCTGGAATCGCACTATCGACTGCAATCGCAATTAACCCAGATCCGCACAAGGCAATAATAGAGGATTTAGCTTACCGGATTGGATATCCTGAGTGCATCGCGCAATCACACGGGCAACCGGGGTGGAATCGAGCCACCTTAGGGTCGTATCCAAGACAGCAGAGATCAATCTGCGGTGAATGGTTCTTGATGCCCTCAACCCTCTGAACCTGTACAGTGAAGTAGCGACCGAGCTAATAAGCGTCACGAAAACAAGAAGCGTCACATATCCCAGAATGTATCTGACCGGGAACTTCAGGACCTGTAAGAAGAATTCCAATAGACGGACTTACCGAATCGAGTCGACCTGTCTGGCAGGGCTCAAGGATCTCGTATTGAGAAGACCAGTAGCCCAAGAACCAAGTTTGCTACAACAGATCAGCATGTCAAAGCGTGGGGTATGGCGGTTGAAAGAACCTACAACCACAAGAGCGATCTTCTCCAAAGACAAAAATGTAATAACAACGGTTTAGAAGAGCACAGGCAAGGATCCACCCACTCCAACAATGTACATCCGAACTAAAGCACAACGATTCAGTGTCATTATCCCGGTACGAGAAGTAAAGTGGACATACTGGCAGACCAACTGACGTGTCCTACGGTGATCTCTTCCTTAACAATCAATTTGCCCCCTTTTCCTTCAGGGATTTCTGGAAGGACATCGTCGATGGTTTCGTTGGTCTTGGCGACTCCCGCTTCCTCAGTCGAGATACGATGTGCAGCGTAGAAGATGATGACGGTCTTGCAGGGAGCCGGGAGTGAAACACGTGGCATTGTGTGGACTGTAGTGAGGCCGACAGAAGGGGTAATGATATGACATTGTACTTGAGGCGCTCCATGAAGACCTTTGAGTAGCACTCGGGACGCAAATTCAGGGTCTAGGAAGAGGACGCCGAGAAGGTGAGTATCTTGACGTGGATTAAATCTGGCATACGTAGAGAACCCAGGACAGAGCGGAAGCTAATGGCTTACCGGAACGCAGATCATGGACATCATGGTAATCTCCTCCGGGCATTACCTTGATGTCTCTCTCGGATTCTGTTCACGTAAGATGACGAAAAGAATGGATTAGATGATGGGGTTTGAGGGGGAAGAAGTTGGACGGGTGCAAACTGGTAAAGTAGGTTTGGAGCGGATGTTGGTCATGGACGGGTTGCACCATGACTGCGGATCATGAAAGTCGTGAGGGAGGGATTCCGATATGAAGAAAACAAGTGAGGGAGACACAGAGAGAGGGTGCGTGTGCAGTACATGTACCGTTTGGTTCTCATGCCAAGTGATGTGGAGCGGAAGGCGTGTCTTGAATGCCCCCTCGTCGCGGTCTCCTGAATCCCTGATGCCAGACTATTGTGGTATCAGTGATTTATCTACATGAAATTGAAGCATCCAGGACCGGGAAGAGTGAGTTGAAGGAGAACATAATCAGGGGAAGGCAGGATGGGGAGAGAAGAGAGACGAAGGGAAAGGAAGAGAGACTGTGGTGGAAAGGGGAAGAGAGAGATGCGACGAGATCGAGTGAAATCAGAGAAAATGGCCCGAGATCGACCATAGCAGTGTCACGTGAAAAGGGTTGGCCACAGTTGTCGTCGCCGTCGTTGCAGAGGAAGGGGTGAAATCAAAAGGTGCAATTATTGCCTGGTTGCTTCCAGGTTATCCGCCCAATCAACGGTGTCAAAACTCTCTGATGCCTCGGCCAACGGGTAGCCTCCGAACAAATTAAAAAAAGATACACGCCATCCAGGCAGAAATTATCACTGCTCGTAAAATACTAGTAACCTGAAAGCACGGTCTACTGATAACGAACTAAAGTGCGTCAGCGCTCCGTAGGGAAACGCAGTTCTGAAAAAGAAGATCAGAACGTACTGGGAGAAAATATACAACGCCGCCGACTACACCTCTCTCCAAATCACGCTGGGTGCCCCGCCGTGTTCCTCCTCCAGAACACGCCCTCCTGTACCATCATCCGACACGGTGATCACGATGCGGTCAAAGTCGTGGACGAAGACAACCTTCTTTATGGTACGGCAGTAGAGCCGAGATTCATTTGTTATCGCCCTCGACGCTCGGAACGACATCAGAGGAGGGTCCCACTCCGTGATTTCCACTTCGACGCACTCAATGCGTGGTAGTCCCCTCAGCAAGCCATAGAACCCTAGGCGCTAGAGTGTAATGAGATAAGCGCAAGAAGCAGCAAATGATGGAAAAGATCCAGACCTCTCGGCCGTCAACTGGCAGCGCCAACGTTCCCAGATAACGCACATTGTCCGTGGTTCTGTTTGCAGATACGCAATGCCGCAGAAAATTCAGAGAGCAATTGGCGTCGTATGAGGAGTCTCCCGAGTCTAGGGAAAGCAACAGCCGGGTTGAAAGCCGCAGATTGAAGAACAGAGTGGTCAGCTCCCGACGCTTTTTCTCGACCTCCGAAGTCGCAAAACACGTCTTTACCCGTGTTATCGGTCGGTGTAGAACAAGAACCGACACGCCATCGGTGGTGGGGCACTCTAAAATGGATAATTCAGGCAACGACCCAGTCCGTGGAACCGGTGACACGACACGTCGAGCAGGAGGTGGTGGAGGAGATAGCGGGGGTGGCTTGTGAATCAACATCAGCCGGGCACGGGAAATCCAGAATATATAAGTCCTCAAGTTCCTCCTAGTCGTTCAAGAAACCAACGGGGTGGTCACCCCAGGTCAAATCCCAACGGAACGTCCGAAGCCTGAATGACAGCCCTCTAAAATCCAAGCATGGCTGGGGTTGCCAATAAAGTCGACGTGAATAGTGAGGTGCAATAGCCGGCGCACTGATCGAAGTCTGGCCCCGACAGATCTCCAATACTCCTTCGGGAAATGGGATGATACTTCTTCCTCGCTTGAGGCTTCGTCATTCTTTACGGCGACGGTAAGGGCCTCGACGTAACCTCCCACACATGGTTGACCGGCCAGAATGTTACAAAGGAATATTGTCGTGTCGATGCCTGAGAGGTAAAGAGTGTTGTAGAGAGCGCGCTCGGCGATGGCCTGAAAGTCCTTGCACACCCTGGTCAGCGTACGTATGTCCGTCCTGCTTCCGGTGTGCCTCACAACCAAGTTTCTGGCTTCCATAGAAAGGGCCATGCCGCAGTTCCTACATCCACGTTATCAGCTCATGCAGACCCTGGAGGAGATAAGCGTCGTATCGATAGCGGTGAGGGATCCCTCGACCCAAATCCTTTTCCGACAGCAGGTCCAGCGCCATGAACGGTGACGCCCCTGGGTTATCTCGTACATCCGCACCCAGCTGATCCACAAACCTAGAGAGGTAAAAATTGTTGAGGACTGCCACCCTCCGCTTTTCTAACGCGCCCAGATCTGAGAACATACTCGATCCTGGAGATGGTCCTCGAACACCGGTACAGAGAACCTCACCCCCGCCGCAAGGTACACAACCAAGATCAGGAAATGTGACATGGTTATGAGTGCGAAGTATATCCCTGCGTCCCTGCTGACGGTGTCGAGAATGCTTGACCGAGCTATCCCGCGGTTCATTGATTTCGTGATTTTGTTCTGTATAATAGCAAGAGCGAAAACCGCGACATCTGTGGGAGCGGTCAGGTGGGTGATTGAGGAATGGAGGGCTTGGGAAGTGTGTGAAGAAATACCTACCGAAGACAAGAGGGAGGGACAATTGAATAATCATGAAAGCCTCTTGAACGTAGGAAAGACATAGGCGATATGAATCCAAAGGAGTCGGGAGTACCGCCGCTGCAGAAACCAGTTTTCTTAGTTTCAGGGTCTGGGCGTAAATGCGTGCGATAGAGAGTAAATATTGACCTGGTTCCACCGTAGCCCAAATAGTCATGTAAATTCCAACAATGAACTGTACAGCAGAAATTGCATATAGTATTCCTGCGACCCATCTGTTCTTCCTCGTTATCGCGTAAATTCTGCCAGGGCGAGAGTGAACGAGCGCCTCCAAGTTGGCAAAGAAGAATCGAACCTTTGGGTCAGGACAATTTGGGCAAACGCGGTCTTGTTACACCTGCGACGCAAAGGTCAGTCCCGTAGACACAGAGTCCACGGGCAGGAGTTCCGCCCGTACACCTGACCATGAACATTAGCGCCCTAGAGGAGGCAGATAGACGCGATCCAAGCATACCTCGGATGTGTATCCCGGGTGCTGTAACGTTGCAGCTGAGGACAAACACCATTTGCGCGGGTCAATCCGAGTCCTCTGCTGAAAATGACGATATCAGAACTGCACGCCACGTCGAGTCCGTGGTCAGAGAACGCGCGAACTGTGCTCGAGATTCACAGGAGGATTACCCTGAGCCCATCAACGGATGTCCTACTAGTAGCGTGGCGGACAGTGGAGTTGTTGGAGAGACTGAGAGCTCTCTCGGATGTCGGCGGCACCACAATCCGTGATCATCGCGTGGCCGGTGGTGTCCACAAGGATGTTCGGCTGGTTGGGTGTCAATATGCCAGTGGTAAAACGATAAAGAATGATCACGTACTCCCCTGAGATCCCCGTGAATAACGTTGCAGGAGTGGAGGAAATTCAGACCTTCCGCGACATCGGATAACTAAGGAAGGGGTGAGCGCGTCACACGATATGGTCAAAGGGACTCCTACGAGACTCAATCTATCCGCGTCGGGATGTTTCGTGATGTATCCCGTCAGATCCGCATCCGGCATCCAACCCGAAACGAGTTGGATGGGATCTGTGGTGACACCCAGGAGGGGGACGACGTTCGGGTGAGCCAAGTTTTTCCATGCGACGAACATTTGGTGGAAGGCCTGGGGATTTCTCCAGCACCCGAACATGAGGGAAAGTGTCACCAAAAACCCACCGTCCCGAATTCCTGCGGGTCTCCATTGGGGTGCACTCTTACGCGTTGAATCCGTACCTTCAAAGTCCCGTCATGCGCGGATCCAAAGACTGATGGGAGGCTGATGACCGGGAGGGAACTTGAGAGCGTATGCGATTTCGGCAGGACCTCCTTTACGCGGCAGACATTTTCCAGTTCGTGCAAGCATTCCTGGAATGCGGGGCTTGCATAATTTGGAATAGACACGAGAACCTACGACAACGTTAAGGGCGGATTAGGGAGAAATGGTTTGGAGGCTCACGCTATCCAGGTACTCGACAAGCCACGCCAGATCTTCGCCTTGCAGGCTCCGGACAGTACCTCGATACCCTTCACCGCGAAGGAAGTTGCTGAGGTGCTTGTGGAACTGCGGAGAAGCTCTGTCGAAACCGCGAAGCTGTTCTAGGATATCTGGTGGGTTCATTGTGGACGCCTGGCTAGGCCAATGGCTTGATTGCAGTCGGTATTCTGGCGATATCGGTGGCAATGCGAAGAGCCTGGACAAACTCGAGTGCGGTTGAGGAATCGAGACCTCGAGTCGAACTAAATAAAAAACACATCAGGAACGTGCTCATTGGGTGATTGGAAGAGGACTGCGTACTTGTCCCAGCAGTTGATCAGACTTTGACAGGCCAAAGCCTTGCAGACGGAGACTCGCTTCTTCTCACCACCGGAAACACTGCGAATCCCGGCATCTCCGACGAGGGTCTTCCTCACACAACGAAAACCGAAGACGGTGGTGAGGACGTCGGTGATTTTCTCAATAAGCTCGTCCCTAGTTTGACCGTCTGCTCGTGTATGTGGGGTGCGAGTCTTGGCCGCGAACCGGATCGTTTCCTCGACGGTCAGGGTAGTCGGAAGTGAACGTCATCTTCGGGGGAGTATTAGACGTCACCGCAAGGCGCGTCGTTGTGACAGTGGGATCAATATCTTTTTTGAGCATGCTGTAAGGCTATCAAGGCCTATACGAGCCGGTAATCAATCTTGCCGTGGCAACAACTAACGAATAGCGCGTACATATCCTCAGTATTTACTCTGAGATAAGTTATATACCATTATTTTCCTCGGGACAGCCTCGTTATAACATTACTGTGTAGTATATACCTGACGCCATGGAGATAAACTCGATATCAAGATTTTAATGTATCTGTTGCGCAAACTTTGACCGTATATACTGATCATCGGTGCTACAACTACGCTGTGAGGTTTATGCCCGCTTATATACCACACACTATCTATATAAACACAATATAATTTTTTCAACACGTTCAACCACCCGGTCAAGCCCATACGAGGCCGATGTCAGATTGATGGATCGGTGATCTACCCAACGTCGAGTACACAACCTGGCATTCACTTTTCGAAAGTATTGTATGTTAGTTACGGTCCGTACATACCCTGTGTAAAGTGAACGTGAATATTATTAACTATATACTATCTAAATAAAGTGTCGTTGAACCAACGTCGCCCTTGTAAAACCCCCATTAGGTTAACGACACGTGACTAAGTTATCGAGGGTTTATAACCCTCGTTCCGGGTCATAAGGGTTTCCCCCTTTTCCCGATGTAGGCTCTCGATCGCCTCGATCCCACAAGCCCCGGTTTCCAGAAATGTTTATGCGAACTTAGACACACATGTTGCACCAAGATGATACTACCCACCTCGTACACTCTTTCATCTCCACCTCTGAATATCAGTCGTCAACCCGTCGCGTCAGGGGGTTCTGGCGATTTGTACCAAGCGACCCTCAATGATTCCAGGGTCTGCGTCAAACGCGGCAGAATGTCCCTCAAGGACGGTCCAGGCAAATCTGCAAAGGCACATCATTACATCATCAAATTTCATCTCCCCGCCGCTGACGAGACCCGTAGGCCCTCTACCAAGAGGCCGTGGTGTGGAAACGCTTGCAACATCCGAATGTCGTGCCTTTCCTTGGCGTCACTCTTTCTCCGCTCCAGCTTGTTTCGGAATGGATGTCTGGCGGGGAACTGAGGGAATATATCGAGAGAAACCCTGGCGTGAGCCTACTTGGCCTGGTAGGTGCTCCTCCCGTCCTGTCTAGTCGGGTCCTTACCTCCACCAGATAACTGATGTTGCTGAAGCCCTTCATTTTCTCCACTCTCAGGATATCGTCCACGGCAGCCTAAGTGGTGTACGTGATCTTTCTAAACCCCGTTGTACCGCCGAGACTGACACGTAAGCAGCCAAATATCCTTGTAGACGCCACCGGTCGTGCACGGATCACGGACTTTGGTCTGGCTACCGTCGCTCAAAATCCGGATTCCCCGCGACTTGTCTTGGATGATCAGGGTCATACCGCGCGATGGACTGCGCCAGAGATCCTGACCGAGCAGGGAACGTATAGCAAAGCGTCTGATATTTTTTCCCTCGCAATGATCATGATCGAGGTGCGTCGTGGACAGCTAGCTGTCCGTCGATATCTGCCTTAACGGTGTTTCGTACAAACCCAGGTGTTCACGGGCGCGATTCCGTTCAATAATAGCTTACCTGCGGTGGCAGCGTTGGCAATCATGGGCGGCGAGCGCCCGCCACGGCCCACGCATCTTGCCCTCACAGATCGGCTGTGGTTGTTATTGCAACAGTGCTGGAACCAGGATCCCCAATTGCGTCCAAACACTTCGGAAGTCTTACGAGTTCTCGTCCCGTCAGTCCCTCATTTATTCTGGTGATCACGCGTTCGTTAGCTTGACTGCGTTTCGTGTGCAGCGGCCCTCCGGCTTGGAAACGATTACTCGACTGCCCCCCTTCCGTGCACGAGCGCATCTCCGTGATAAATTTCATCTTCTCTGACTATGACGAGGTCGAAGCGGTTGGAAATCTGTCAGGAGATGATGCGCAGACGTTTATTAACATTGTTTATGAGGTAAGCCTCCGCGTGCTTCCACCTCTGACTCCCGCTGAAACCTCTGTGCATCGTTGACTAGAACTTTGATAACCTCGCACCGCAGACCCGCCAGCGATGCATACGCTCTCTACACGATATCTGTAGGCGTCGAGCCCTGCTCCCGAAACAACTCACGATTGCGCCTTGTTACGACCGAACAGAGTCCCCATGGCACCGTGGCCGGTACGCGGACGTGTGGACTGGTCAGCACCATGGTCGGAGGGTCGCACTGAAGGTTTTGAAGATATCCTTATCGCATGACATCGAGCAGGTTAGCAAAGTAGGTTGTCCCCGACTTATCAAGTGAATCGACGAACCGACACTTCTCGTGCAGAGGTTCTGCAACGAAGCTCTTACTTGGAAATTCCTTCGTCATCCGAACGTATTGCCACTACTGGGCGTGATGATGACCGATAATCAGCTGGCGACAGTGTCGGAGTGGATGGTGAATGGGAACATCAACCAATTTGTGAAAGTGCATGCGGACGCGGACCGGTTGAAGCTCGTATGCCTTTCGTTGAAAGTCTTCGTCTTTACTTGTCCCTGACGATCACATGATTACTGCAGCTTGGAGAGGTCGCGAGGGGGTTAGTCTACCTCCATAGCCAGGGAGTGACCCACGGAAATCTTAAAGGGGTGCGTTTCTGGACCTCGTTGTCACCGTCCTGCGTGCGGTTCCTCACCATATCCCAAGGTTAACGTCCTGGTCGATAACACTGGTCGCGCCTGCTTGGCGGACTTCGATCTACTAAAGATAGTCTCGGACCAGGGGTCCTTTTCGTCCTCACACATTGATTGTGGCACACACCGATGGATGAGTCCAGAGCTCCTTGCTCCGGAACGCTTCGGTCTGGAGGAGAGTCGTCCGACTGTGGAATCTGATTATTACGCTTTTGGGATGTTGGTGTACGAAGTTCTCACCGGGCAGCTACCACTTGCCCATTGCAAGGAGTCTGTCGTGGCTCGCAAGGTTCTGGACGGCGAACGACCTGGAAGGCCGCAAGGGTCCCAAGGGGACCTGTTTACGGATAGGTTATGGAGTTTGGTGCACTCCTGTTGGAACACCCAGCCAGGTGACCGGCCAAGCATCAAAATTGTACTTCTGGGTTTGGAAGGTGATCCGTCCGCACCAATGAAAGTTCTCCCCACAGTGAGTGGAGATGCGGAGACAGACACCGATAGTCAGTCGTATACCACAGCGAACGGGCTTGGTACGTTTTCCCCATTTAGCCTCGGGATTAATTTCAATGATAATTGATAGGTCTGCCAACCCTAGACGATGAGAAGGAACTTCCGGGTTCGGGTGCAACGAGTCCAGCGATCTCGTTGTATGACGAGAAATTCATGGATCCTCCGCGGAAGATTCGTGCGAAGGAGAGATGGGTCTGTAGATTAGTGCGCAACGCTCGGAAAATGTTTAAAGCCATCAGCAGCATATTATGCGGACTATAACATGTCGAACATGTTGTACTGTGATGGGTCGTACAACTAACAGGTACCGTAACT
>Ga0307515_10004370_pt1 | contig 29310 bp, 31 predicted proteins | sample 17_EM_MG_FD_194513 | JGI IMG/M metagenome (GOLD analysis project Ga0307515, IMG submission 194513) | Populus trichocarpa ectomycorrhiza microbial communities from riparian zone in the Pacific Northwest, United States - 17_EM | ecosystem: Host-associated > Plants > Roots > Unclassified | place... | reverse complement strand
CGAGCTACCACGGCCCACCCCGCCCGGCCCTTATTTCTGGCTGAGTTGATCCTTAAGCGCTCCTGAGGTGCCGCCTCAAGCCGCTGACCAGGGTTCATTCTCGGCGGGCGCCGCCCCACCGGCGTCCGGCCGCGTGCCCGCGCGGTCTGCTCCACCGCAGGTAAGGTGCCCGCTCCGTGTCGATCTCTGCTGCCCGATTCCGGTACACGCTGGTGGCCGGCACCACCGCCGTCGTGATCGGCGTCGGCTTCACGGTCGTCGGGTTGAACAAGCACGCGGCCGACGTCACGTCCGTCGCCAGCTCCAACACCGGCGACTACACCGACGGCGCCAGCACCCCGCCCGAGCCCGCCAACGACTTCCCGCTCGTGGATCCGGCCACCGCGACCGCCTCGGCCAGCCCGTCGGCGAGCGCCACCAGCCCGGCCGCCAAGCCGAAGGCCACCACCAAAGCACCAGTGAAGCCGAAGCCGAGCAAGACCACCAAGTCGCCGCAGTCCACCGCGACCAGCGCGCCGGTCACCAGCGGCTCGATCCTCGACCAGGTGCTCGCGCACATCAACGCGGCGAGACAAGCAAACAGCCTGCCCGCGTACGCGCTCAGCAGTGATCTGTCGAAGGCCTCCGCCCTGCACAACCAACTGATGATCGGCGGGTGCGGGCTCAGCCACCAGTGCCCGGGCGAGGCCAGCATCGGCCCGCGGTTCACCGCGCAGGGCGTCAAGTGGACGGCGGCGGGGGAGAACATCGGCTACCGCTCGGCCGGCGCGAGCGACGCCGCGATCATCCAGGCCGCGAACGCCACGACCGACAGCATGCTGGCCGAGGTGGCGCCGGACGACGGCCACAAGAAGAACCTGCTCAGCAAGGATTTCACCCGGATCGGGCTGAGTGTCGTACGCGACAGCAAGGGCCTGGTCTGGATCACTCAGGACTTTGTGAACTGATGCGGTCCCGCAAGACGAAGCGTCTGCGCCCGATGGGCCCGGCCCGGCCCAGCATCCCGGGCCGGCCGGCGACCCCGACCGGCCCGACCCGGCGCACCCGGCCGAGCGGCCCGTCGCGCCCGCACCGCTGAAGAATCTCAGGCCGAGCGAAGCCGTTTCCGCCACGGGTGATCCGGGTGGACCAACCCGAGTGTCGCGTCCAGCCAGCCGCGTTCCGCTCGGGACAGCAGCGGGAGCGCCCCGGTGAAGTCGGCCTCGTCCTTCGCCCGCGCCTGCTTCGCCTTGAACAGCAGCGTGGCCTCGATCGCCAGGTACGGGATCCCGTCGCCGGTACGCCGGATGATCTCGCGGTAGGGCCGGCGGATCCGCTGCTCGTCGCGGCGGCAGATCCAGGTGTCCCCGTCGTGCGGCTCGCGGAAGACGTCGAAGCGCCACGCGCCGGCCGCCGGGTCCCAGGCCCAGGTCTGATGCGACTCGCCGGCCAGGGCCTCGGCCGTCATCGGCACCAGCACCCCCGGGCCCGCCGGCACCCAGAAGTCCAGCTCGGGGAAGAGCGGCGGGAGCAGCCCGAAGTGCGCGGCCGGCACGGCCACCTCGAGATCCTCGTGCTCGCGGGTCTGCTCGCCCCGGAACAGGTCCACGGACCAGCCGGCGGCGACGTACCAGGGGATCGTCAGGTCGCGGAGCCGGTCGGCGATCTCGCGCGGGTGCCAGGCGTCCCACGCGTCGACATCGGGTTGGGTCACCCGGAGAGCGTATGGATCACCGGCATTACTAGAGTCTGCGGGTGGCCAAACTCCTGCAGGGCATCGCCGGCACGTTCCGCCGGGTGGCCCGGCGCCCCGCCCCCGGGCCCGCGCCGAGCGGCAAGCATCTCGCCTACGCGCCGCAGCTCGACGGCGACGCCGATCCGGGCGAGATCGTCTGGACCTGGGTCAAGTACGAGGACGACCCGTCGCAGGGCAAGGACCGGCCCGTGCTCGTGGTCGGCCGCTCCGGTCGTACGCTGCTCGGCCTGATGCTCTCCAGCCAGAACGAGCGCAACGGCCAGCGGCACTGGATGGCGCTCGGCCCCGGCGACTGGGACCGCGAGACCCGGCCCAGCTGGATCCGCCTCGACCGGGTTCTCGAGGTCGACGAGGACGGCATCCGCCGCGAGGGCGCGATCCTGGACCGCGCCCGCTTCGACCGGGTCGCCGCCGTGCTGCGCCGTAACTACGGCTGGGCATGATCCGGACGCTCAGCGCACGCCGCGGATAGCTTTGACGGCATGGATTCAGACACTATGGTCGGTTTCGGCGCCAAGCAGGCCTGGCTTGCCGTGCGCGACGGCGAGCCGGCAGCGGTGCTTGCCGCCCTCGGCCTGCGCGACCTCGGCGAGGTGCCCTGGCGCGCCGGCGTCGACCTCGCCTACCTGACCGACGACCGGGTCGCCGTGACCCCGCCGCTGCCGGGCGCCGGGAGCTCCCGCTGGACGCTCGCCGTCGGCCGCTGGCTGCTGCGCCCGGCAACCGTGCTCGACATCACCGAGTTGAGCGGCGTGCTGGGCACCGAGGTCCAGTTCTTCGCCACCCACCGGGTCACCGAGTTGCACCGCTGGCAGCGTTCCGTGGCCGGCGAGCCGGTCCGCGCGTTCGGCTATGTCGGGCAGACCGGCGAGGTCACCTCCTGGCTGGGCGACCCCGACCCGGCCGAGCTCGGCGCGGGGCTGCCGGCCGGGCTGGACGAAGAGACCACAGTTCTCGTGTCCGAGCAGGATGTGCTGAAAGTGGCCGGTGCCTGGAGTATTGATCCCACACGGCTCGACGGCCGGCCGGCACCCGGCCCGTTGCGTGTCGGCGCCGCAGGCTGAGGAGGCACCATGCGCAAGTACGTGATCATGGGGGTGCAGGGCAGCGGCAAGGGCACCCAGAGCGAGCTGCTCTGCGCCGACCTGCGCCTGGTGCACATCAGCGTCGGCGACATCTTCCGCTGGCACGTGCAAAACCACACCAAACTCGGAGCTCAGGTACGCCGCATCATGAACGCCGGCGAACTGGTCGGCGACGACCTCGTCGAGTCGGTCGTCCGGCAGCGCCTGGACCAGCACGACTGGAACTTCGGCTTCGTCGTCGACGGCTTCCCGCGCAACGGCCGGCAAGCCGAGTTCTTCATGGAGAGCTACGACATCGACGCCGTCATCCATCTCGAGTTGCCCGAGGACGAAGTCAAGCGGCGCGTGCTCAGCCGCCGGTTCTGCCCGGGCTGCGGCATGGACTACAACCTGATCGCCGACCGGCCCAAGGTCGAGGGCCGCTGCGACATCTGCGGCAGCGAGCTGCTCACCCGCCCGGACGACACGCCCGAGGCGCTCGCGGCCCGGCTGCGCGACTACTACGAGAAGACCCGCCCGGTGCTGGAGCTGTTCCGGCGCAAGGAGGTCGTGCACGACGTGGACGCCCGGCCCGACGTCGACGACGTGCAGGCCGCGATCCGCAAGACGCTCGGCCTGCCCTCCTACCCGGCGGCCGGCTGACTGCCGGCGTCATAACCCCGCCGTTCCAGCTCCGCCTCGACGGCCTCGCACACCTTCTCCACCACCGCGAGCCGCGCGTAGTGCTTGTCGTCGCCCGGGATCACGTGCCAGCGGGCCCACGTCGGATCCGTACGCTCGAGCATCTCCTCGATCGCCGTCTCGTACGCCGGACGCTTTTCCCGATTGCGCCAGTCCTCCTCGGTCAGCTTCCAGGCGCGCAACGGGTCGCCGGCCCGGTCCTCGAAGCGGCGCAACTGCTCATCGGCGGAGACGTGCATCCAGAATTTGACCATGATCATGCCCTCGGCGGTCAAAGTCCGTTCAAATTCCACAATCTCCCCGTACGCCCGGCCCCACTGCTCTTTCGTCGCGAAGCCCTCGACCCGCTCGACCAGCACCCGGCCGTACCAGGACCGGTCGAACACGGCCATCCCGCCCCAGCCGGGCAGCTTCGGCCAGAACCGCCACAGGAAATGGTGCCGCTTCTCGTCGTAGGTCGGCGCCGCGAACTGCGAAACGCGCACGAACCGCGGGTCGAGCGGCGCTACCAGACGCTTGATGGCCCCACCCTTGCCGGAGGCGTCCCAGCCCTCGAACACCACGCACAGCGGCGGGCCGATCTTCTGCCCGCTGATCTGGCCGCCGAGCAGCAAGCGCAGCCGCAACATCCGCTGCTGAGCCTCCTCGAGGCGGGCGATGGCCTTCTTCTTCGACAGCTCAACGGGCGGTTGCGCGGATCCAAGGCGACTCATCCGCTCAGCATCTCGAAACCCGGTGTGATCCGCACGAGGTGGTGCGGGACAATTCTCGGCGTGACCCTTGTTGACGACTTGCTGTGGCGCGGACTGATCCAGGACTCGACTGACCCCGACGAGCTGCGCAAAGCGCTCGACGACGGCTCGCTCACGTTCTATGTGGGTTTCGACCCGACCGCCGCCTCGCTTACCGTGGGCCACCTGATGCAGGTCCTTACCGCCCGCCGGCTTCAGCTCGCGGGGCACAAGCCGCTGCTGCTCGTCGGTGGCGCCACCGGCCAGATCGGCGACCCGCGCGAGACCAGCGAGCGCACGCTCAACCCGCCCGAGGTGGTGGCGGCCTGGCTCCAGCGCATCCGCGAGCAGCTGTCCCCGTTCGTGACCTACACCGGTGACACGGCGGCGACCCTGGTCAACAACCTGGACTGGACCGGCCCGATGTCGGTCATCGACTTCCTGCGTGATGTCGGCAAGCACTTCCCGGTCAACAAGATGCTGGCCCGCGACGTGGTCCGCAACCGCCTGGAAAGCGGCATCAGCTTCACCGAGTTCAGCTACCAGCTGCTGCAGTCCAACGACTACTTCGAGTTGCTCACTCGGCACGGCTGCCGGCTGCAGTTCGGCGGCTCCGACCAGTGGGGCAACATCACGGCCGGGGTGGATTTCATCCGTCGCCGCGGCGCCGGTCCGGTGCACGCGTTCACGACCCCGCTGGTGCTGAAGGCGGACGGCACGAAATTCGGCAAGAGCGAGGGCGGGGCCGTCTGGCTCGACCCCGCGATGACCTCGCCGTACGCGTTCTACCAGTTCTGGGTCAACTCGAGCGACCGCGACGTCTCCACCTACCTGCGCTACTTCAGCTTCAAGACCCGCGAGGAGCTGGAGAAGCTGGAGAAGGAGACGGCCGACCGGCCCCAGGCGCGGCTGGCCCAGCGCGCGCTGGCCGAGGAGGTCACGGCGCTGGTGCACGGCGAGGAGGAGGCCCGGCAGGCCATCATGGCCAGCCAGGCCCTATTCGGGCGAGGTTCGCTGGCGGAGCTGTCGGCGGAGACGTTGCGCGCCGCGCTGGCCGAGGCAGGACTGCTTTCCGTACGAGGTGAGCTGCCGCCGGTCGCGGCGCTGTTCCAGCAGTCCGGGCTCGTCAAGAGTGGCGGTGAGGCCCGCCGCACGATCGCGGAGGGCGGCGCGTACGTGAACAACGAGCGGGTCACCGACGCCGAGGCGGTGGTCCCGGCGACGTCCCTGCTGCAGGGCAAGTTCCTGGTCCTGCGCAAGGGCAAGCGCACCTTCGCCGGGGTCGAGCTGGTCTCCTAGAGCATCATCGTGTGCTGCGCCCGGCTCGGCGGGAGCTCTCCGGAGCCCCGCCGGATCAGGGCGGTCGGGATCCAGAATTCACGCGGCGGCTGCGACAAGCCGCCGTCGATGCGATCGAAAAGCGCGCGCGCCGCGGTGGCGCCCATGACGCCGGGGTCCTGGGCGATCACCGTGACGGCCGGTTCGAGCAGGTCGGCGGTGGGGAAGTCGTCGAAGCCCACGAGGGCGACCTCGCGGTGCAGCCGCAGCCGGCGCAACGCCCGGACGGCCCCGATGGTGACCAGGTTCTGGCTAGTGAACAGGGCCGTCGGCGGGTTGTCGCTGCGGAACAACGACATGGTCGCGCTCTCGGCCGCGGGCGAGTGGTGGAGCTCGTGGGTGGCGACCGGTTCCAGCCGGGCCTCGGCGAGCGCGTCGAGATAGCCCTGGTAGCGACTGCGCGCGGTGGCGATGCGGATGTTGTCGCCGAGGAACGCGATGCGCCGGTGTCCGTGACTGATCAGGTGACGGACCGCTTCGGTGGCGCCCGTGACGTTGGTCGACAACACGGAGTCGGCGGGAAACCCGGTCGCGGGCCGGTCCACGAAGACCACGGGGGTGTCGTCGGCCAGCTCGGTCGAGAGGTAGCTCTGGTCGTCGTCGACTGGCGTGATGATCAGACCGTCGGCGCTTCGCTGGGCGAAGGCGCGGGCCAGCTCACGCTCACGCTCCGGATCCTCGTCGAGGCTGCCGGTCAGCACGTGTACCCCACGCCGGCGGGCCTCGTCCTCAACCGCGCGGTGCAGCGCCGCCGAGAACGGGTTGCCCACGTCCTCGACGAGCAGACCGATCGTCCGCGTGCTGCGATCGTTGCGGCGCAGCATGCTGGCGCCGATGTGCGGCCGGTAGTTCAGTGCCTCGACCGCGGCCCGGACCCGGGCGGCCAGCTCGGGCGCCACGGTGGTCTCGCCGTTCACCACCCGGGAGACGGTCTTCAGGCTCACGCCCGCCGACCGGGCCACGTCGTTCATCGTGGGCCGGGCCCGTGCACCCTCGCCGCTCACCGGACCTCCCCGTTCGTCCTCGCCACATGACCGTTGTTCACCGCGTAATGTGACTGCTCGGGACAACGTTGTCAATCCAGCTTCGGGCCGAGGTCGCGTCAGCCCGCCCGGGTTGAGCTGATAATACGAGCCCAGGCAACAATCTGGAAACTAGCTGTTGACAGCCGGTTCCCTCTGATCGTCTACTGCAGGACAACGTTGTCTCACATGACGGTTGCCCAGACCTGGAGAAGACATGACCGATTTCCTTTCCCCCAAGCGCCGACGGATCGGGTCCGCGGTGGCCACCGGATGCGCCTTGTTGCTGCCGCTCGCGATGGCTGGCTGCAGCGGCGACTCCGGCTCCGGCTCCGGTGACGGAGGCAAGCCGATCGTCGGTCTGATCACCAAGACCGACACCAACCCGTTCTTCGTGAAGATGAAGGAAGGCGCCCAGCAGGCGGCGGCGCAGGCCGGGGTCGACCTGCAGACCTTCGCCGGCAAGCAGGACGGCGACAACGAGGCGCAGGTCCAGGCCATCGAAAACCTGATCTCGGCGGGCGCCAAGGGTTTCCTGATCACGCCCAGCGACTCGAAGGCGATCGTCCCGTCGATCGACAAGGCGAAGCAGGCCGGGCTCCTGGTCATCGCCCTGGACACGCCGACGGACCCGGCGGACGCGGTGGACGCCACGTTCGCGACCGACAACTACCAGGCCGGCACCTTGATCGGGCAGTGGGCGAAGGCGAAGTTCGCCAAGGACGGCAAGCAGGCGAAGATCGCCATGCTGGACCTGAACGCGAACGGCGTCTCCGTCGACGTGCAGCGTGACCAGGGCTTCCTCGAGGGCTTCGGGGTCGACGTCGCCGACAAGACGAAGATCGGTGACGAGAAGGACCCGCGGATCGTGGGCCACGACGTCACCGACGGCGCCGAGGACGGTGGCCGTACGGCGATGGAGAATCTGCTGCAGAAGGACCCGTCGATCAACCTGGTCTACACGATCAACGAGCCCGCGGCGGCCGGCGCGTACCAGGCGCTCAAGGCGGCGGGCAAGGAGAAGGACGTGACGATCGTGTCCGTCGACGGCGGTTGCCCGGGTGTCGACAACGTCAAGGCCGGGGTTATCGGCGCGACCTCGATGCAGTTCCCGCTGAAGATGGCCTCGCTGGGCGTCGAGGCGATCTCGAAGTTCGCCAAGGACGGCACGAAGCCGGCGGCGACGTCCGGTAAGACGTTCACCGACACGGGCGTCCAGCTGATCACCGACGCGGCGCAGACCGGTGTCGACAGCAAGGACTCCACCTGGGGCAAGCAGAACTGCTGGGGCTGAGAATGGCGATCAAGCACTCGTCCGCCGGCGCGCCCAGCGCGCCGGCGGTACCCAAAGAACCCGAATTCGAGACCGGTCACGATGACTCGATCGTTCTCCGGATTCAGCATGTGTTGCACGGTAATCCGGTGTTGGGTCCCCTTGCGGTGTTGGTCGTCGCGGTGGTGGCGTTTTCGATCGTGAACACTCGGTTCTTCTCGGCTCCGAACCTGTCGTTGGTGTTGGCGCAGGTGACGGTGATCGCGGTGTTGGCGTTGGGCCAGACGTTGATCATTTTGACTGCGGGTATCGATCTGTCGGTGGGTGCGGTGGCGGTGTTTTCGTCGATTTTGATGGCGAGTTTCGCGACGAAGGTGGGTGTGCCGGGTCTGGCGGCGTTGGTGCTGGGTCTGGTGTGTGGTACGGCGATGGGTGCGTTGAACGGTTTCCTGGTGACCCGGGTGAAGTTGCCGCCGTTCATTGTGACGTTGGGGACGTTGACGATTTTCTTTTCGCTGAATTCGGTGGTGAGTAAGTCGGAGACGGTTCGTGGTTCGGATATGCCGTCGTTGATGACGTGGACGGGTACGACGATCCCGATCGGTGGGTTCCGGTTGACGTACGGTTCGTTGATCATGTTGTTGTTGTTCGGGTTTTTCTTCTACGCGCTGCGGTCGACGGCGTGGGGTAAGCATGTGTACGCGACCGGTGATGATATTGAGGCGGCCCGGTTGGCGGGTATCCGCACGAGCCGGGTGTTGTTCTCGGTGTACACGGTGGCCGGGTTGTTGTACGCGGTCGGCGGCTGGATCCTGATCGGGCGTCTCGCCTCGGCGAGCCCGAATGTGGGGGTGGATTACAACCTGGACTCGATCACTGCTGTGGTGTTGGGCGGTACGAGTTTGTTCGGGGGTCGGGGCAGTGTGATCGGGACCCTGATCGGGGCGTTGATCGTGGGGGTGTTCCGTAACGGCCTGCAGTTGGGTGGTGTGGAGGTGGTCTGGCAGGGGTTCGCGGTCGGCCTGCTGGTGTTGGTGGCGGTGTCGCTGGATCAGTGGATCAGGAAGGTGAAGACCTGATGACGGCCACAACCATGACGCCGGTGTTGCAGGCGCGGGGTTTGACGAAGCGGTATGGGCGGGTGGTCGCGATCGAGGATTCTGACCTGGAGTTGTATCCGGGGGAGATTCTCGCGGTGATCGGGGATAACGGTGCCGGTAAGTCCAGTTTGATCAAGGCGTTGTCGGGGGCGTTGGTTCCGGACAGCGGGGAGATCTTCCTGGACGGGGCTCGGGTGCATTTCCGGACGCCGATGGATGCCCGGGAGGCGGGGATCGAGACGGTGTACCAGACGTTGGCGGTCGCCCCTGGTCTGGACATCGCCGACAACCTGTTTTTGGGTCGGGAGGAACGTAAACCGGGTGTGTTGGGTTCGGTGTTTCGGATGTTGGATCGTGGTCATATGCGGGATGAGGCGCGTCGGCATATGGCGGAGTTGGGGATCGGCACCCTGCAGAACATTGGTCAGGCGGTGGAGTCGCTGTCGGGTGGTCAGCGGCAGGCGGTGGCGGTGGCCCGGTCGGCGGCGTTCGGTAGCAAGCTGGTGATCTTGGATGAGCCGACCGCCGCGCTGGGTGTCAAGGAGGGTAACCGGGTGTTGCAGTTGATCCGTGACGTGCGGGACAAGGGTCTGCCGGTGATTTTGATCAGTCATAACATGCCGCATGTGTTCGAGGTGGCTGATCGGATTCATATTCAGCGGTTGGGTCGTCGGGTTGCGGTGATTACTCCGAAGTCGCATTCGATGTCGGAGGCGGTGGCGATCATGACCGGCGCCGCCGCACCACCCGAGGCGGCATAACCGTCAGGCTGCCGCGGCCACCAAGGCCTCGTCCAGGTCGCCCGGGGCGAGGCCGAACGTCCGCTCGGTCACTGAACTGTCGATAGTGAACGGCCCGGCGAACTGGTAATACGTCGTCCGCAGCTCGCGCATCATCGGCGAGAACAAACCGGCGGCCCACAGCACCGGATATGGCACCCGGCTCAGCTTCGGCTCCGGCGCCTTGTTCGCCTCGGTGAACTGGACGGCCAACTGCCGCACGCTCAGCGGCGGATTCGACGGCACCAGCCAGGCCCGGCCCCAGCCGCGTTCGTCGCCCGCCACGGTGATCAGCGTGCGCGCCACGTCGGTCACCGAGCTCCAGGAATGCGGGGCGTCGAGGTCGGCGGGCACCCACCCTCGCTTGCCGGCGAGCAGCGGCTTGGCCAGCGCCTCGCTGAAGAGCGAGTTGCGTTCGAGATAGTCGCCGCCGCGCACCTCGGTGGCCCGGATCCGGCCCGCCTCGTGCCGCTCGAGCGCCGCCCGCCACATGTCGGCACGCAGCCGCAGCTTCGGGTGGGTCGCCCGCAACGGGGTGTCCGCAGTGATCGGCGCATTGACCGGCCCGTACCCATAGAGGTTGCTCGTCGTGGCCAGCACCGCGCCGGACCGCTCGGCCGCCGTCAGCAGCGCGCCCGCCAGCGGCGGCCAGTCGGTGAGCCAGCGGTGATATTCCGGGCTGGCGCAGTTGTAGAGGACCGCGGCGCCGGTGGCCAGCTCGGTGAGCCGGTCGGCGTCGGTCGCGTCGGCGGCCACCCGCTCGATGGCCGGGAGATCCGGGCCGCCGCCGCTGCGCGTGACAACCCGGACGGTCTCGCCCCGCGCGGCGAGCAGGGTGGCGACGGCGCTGCCGACCGGGCCGGCGCCGACGATGACGTGCAGGGACATGACGACCTCCACTTGTGAGAGCAGTGCTCTCGGATAAGTCTCATGTTCTCCGAGTCTGGGGCTCACTGTCAAGAGCAGTGCTCTCGGTTGTGTCATACTTCGCGAATGGAGCGGAAGACTGCCGGCGGAATCCGGGCCCGAGTCCGGGCCGAAATGATCGACGAGATCAAGGCCGCGGCACGCCGGCACCTCGCCACGGACGGGGCCAACCTGTCGCTACGCGCGATAGCCCGCGAACTCGGCATGGTCTCCTCGGCGCTCTACCGCTACTTCGGCAGCCGCGACGAACTACTCACCGCGCTGATCGTGGACGCATACAACGACATGGGCGAGGCGGCCGAGTCGGCCGACCGAGCAATAACGGACCGAACCGACACGCGCGCCCGCTGGCTAGCAGTCAGCCACGCCCTACGCACCTGGACACTAGCCAACCCCGCCGAATACGGCCTTCTCTACGGCACCCCAGTCCCCGGCTACGTAGCGCCAACAGACACCCTCTCGCCAGCAACCCGCCCAGTAAGAGTCCTAGGCAAAATCCTCGCCGAAGCAGGCCCACTTCAGAGCCTAGATTCCGCCTCAAACTCCACGTTGAGCCCGGCCCTAAGCGACGAAATCCGCCAGATCGCAGCAGCCACCGCACCCGGGGTCGGCGACGCAGCGATGGCGCGCGGTCTAATAGCCTGGACCCTACTATTCGGAGCCCTAAGCTTCGAACTATTCGGCCGAATAAACAACACAATAAACGAACGAGAAGAATGGTTCACCCACCAAGTAACCGAAATGGCCACCTACATAGGCCTACCCCGCTAACGAAACACTTCCCAAAAGTCATAACCCTAAAGCCGAATCCCCCCGCTTTCCGCGATGCCCCTCCCCTCAGAATGACCAAAACGGGCTTGGGGGCGGAGGGTGGCCCCCGAAGGTATCACGCCTGACGGCCTTCGGGGGCCACCCTCCGCCCCCAAGCCCCACCCCAAAAACCCATCACCCAGACCGATCAGGAAGCAACCGCTCTTCATGATCAAGCTCCCGCTCAAGAACCCGCAACTCAACATCAGACAACCGCCCAGCATCCCGCCACCGCAACAACTCCTCCCGCTGAGCATCAATAACCGACCGCCGAACCTGCAACGCCGCCTCATACACCGGAGACTGAGGAACCTCATCCGAATCCGACTGATCGAGCAGATCCAGCCGCCGCCGATAACGTTCGAGCCGGTGCCCCAACTGCTTGCGCATGGTCTCGATCGCGTGGTCCTCGACGTGATCGTGCCGCTGGTGCTGAATTTCGTCGAGCCGGTCCAGCGCCGCCTGTACGGACGCCGACCGGGCCTCGTTGCGCAGCCGCGCCTTGTCGGCTTCGTTCGCGCGCAACCCGAGCGCCCGCACCAGCGGAGCGAAGGTGATGCCCTGCCCGATCAGAGTGACCAGCACGACGCAGAAGGTGCAGAACAACAGCAGATCCCGGTCGGGGAACGGCTCCTTGTTCTCGGTGACCAGCGGCAGCGTGAAAATGGCCGCCAGGCTGATCACACCGCGGGTGCCCGACCAGCTCATCGCGACGATCTCCCGGCCGCCGAGGGCTCGTTCCCGGCGCTGCTCCCCGGCGCTTTTCGGCGCCTCGTCGTCGGGTTCGCCGCCGAGCCGGGTATGCAGGGAGCGTGGCAGCATCTGGGTCAGCAATAGCCAGAGCGGGCGCACGAGCAGGACGACACCGACCGAGATCGACACCGCGGTGACGACCGTGGCGGTGGAGTAGTCCTCCAGGTTCTTGATCACGGTCGGCAGCTGCTGGCCGATGAGCAGGAACACCAGGCCCTCGAGCAGGAAGTCGACCAGCCGCCACACCGCGCTGGTCTGCAGTCGGCTCGCGCCGGTGGCCAGCCGTGGCGCGTCGTGCCCGACGATCAGCCCGGCGACGACGACGGCCAGCACTCCGGAGACGTGCACCCGCTCGGCGAGCAGATACGCCACGAACGGCGTCGCCAGCGAGATCGCGTTGGCGATCAGCGGATCGCGCATGATCGGCCGGAGCGCCCGGATCGCGTACGCGACAATGATGCCCGCCACCACGCCGCCGGTCGCCTCGATGACGAACTCGCCGACCGCGGCCTCGAAGGAGAACCCGTCGCCGATGGCCGCGGCGACCGCGACGCTGAGGATGGTCAGCGCCGTCGCGTCGTTCAGCAGGCCCTCGCCCTGGATCAGGGTGACCAGGTTGCGGGGCAGGCCGGCCTTCTTGCCGACGGCGAGCGCGGCGACCGGATCGGGCGGGGCGATCGCCGCACCCAGTGCGACACCGGCCGCGAGCGTGGCGCCGGAGACGAACAGGGCGAAGCCGGCGCCGACCAACAGCGCGCTGACCAGGACGAGGGCCACCGACAGGCTGATCACCGTACGCAGGTTCCGGCGGATGTCGATCAGCGACGAGTCCAGTGCGGCGTTGTAGAGCAGCGGCGGCAGCACGACGGTCAGGATCAGCTTCGGATCCAGCTCTATGTTGGGACCGGGCAGCAGTGCGTACCCGATGCCGATGAGCGTCAGAAGGGCGGCGGCCGGCAGCCCGGTGCGGGCGGCGACCCACCGGATCGCGATCACCACCGCAACACAGGCCAGGATGAACAACAACATCGTCTCGACACTCACCGAATCATTCTCCCGGATTTGATCTCCGGACGGAGCTGAGCGGTTCGTCGAGCAGGAGCCCGCCGGGCGTGGAGTGAAAACCAGCCACGCCCGACGGGTCTATTCGGCTCAGTAGCGGTAGTGGTCCGGCTTGAACGGGCCCGCCACGTCGACGCCCAGGTATTCCGCCTGCTTCTTGGTCAGCGTGGTCAGGCGTACGCCGAGCGCGTCCAGGTGCAGCCGGGCGACCTTCTCGTCGAGGTGCTTCGGCAGGACGTACACCTGCTTGTCGTAGTTGCCGGGCTTGGTCCACAGCTCGATCTGGGCCATCGCCTGGTTGGTGAACGAGTTGGACATCACGAAGCTCGGGTGGCCGGTCGCGTTGCCCAGGTTCATCAGGCGGCCCTCGGAGAGGACGATGACCGAGTGGCCGTCGGCGAAGCGCCACTCGTGCACCTGCGGCTTGATCTCGATCTTCTCGATGCCCGGCACCTTGGCGAGGCCGGCCATGTCGATCTCGTCGTCGAAGTGCCCGACGTTGCCGACGATCGCGTTGTGCTTCATCTTGCCGAGGTGATCGGCCGTGATGATGTCGGTGCCACCGGTGGTGGTGATGAAGATGTCCGCCTGGGCGACCACGTCGTCGAGCTGGACGACCTGCATGCCGTCCATCGCCGCCTGCAGCGCGCAGATCGGGTCGATCTCGGTGACCACCACGCGGGCGCCCTGGCCGCGCAGCGTCTCGGCCGAGCCCTTGCCGACGTCGCCGTAGCCGCAGACGACCGCGAGCTTGCCGCCGAGCATCACGTCGGTGGCGCGGTTCAGACCGTCCACAAGCGAGTGCCGGATGCCGTACTTGTTGTCGAACTTGCTCTTGGTGACCGAGTCGTTGACGTTGATCGCCGGGAAGAGCAGCTCACCCTCCTTGGCCAGCTTGTAGAGCCGGGCCACGCCGGTGGTGGTCTCCTCGGTGACGCCGCGCATCTCGCCGGCGATCCGGGTGAACCGCTGCGCGTCGGCGGCCAGGCTGGCGGTCAGCGTCTGCAGGATGATCCGGTACTCGGCGTGCTCGTCCTCGGTCGGCTGCGGGACCGCGCCCGAGCCCTCGAACTCGACACCCTTGTGCACCAGCAGCGTGGCGTCCCCGCCGTCGTCGACGATCAGGTTCGGGCCCTGGCCGTTGCCGAAGTCGAACAGCTGCATCGTGCACCACCAGTACTCCTCGAGCGTCTCGCCCTTCCAGGCGAAGACGGGAGTGCCGGTAGGCGCCTCGACGGTGCCGGTCGGTCCGACCACGGCCGCGGCGGCCGCCTCGTCCTGGGTGGAGAAGATGTTGCAGGACACCCAGCGCACGTCGGCGCCGAGCGCGACCAGCGTCTCGATCAGCACGGCGGTCTGAATCGTCATGTGCAGCGAGCCGGCGATGCGGGCGCCGGCCAGCGGCTTCGCCTCGGCGAACTCGTTGCGGATGGCCATCAGGCCGGGCATCTCGTGCTCGGCGAGCCGGATCTGGTGCCGGCCGAAACCGGCCAGCGACAGGTCCGCCACGGCGAAGTCCACGCCGTTCACAGATTGCAGTTTCTCGGACATGAAGAAGGGCACCCCCCTCACAGGAGGCGCCCTTGAGACAAAACCCGGGCCGAGCGTGGCGGGCTGCAGGTCCTCGAAACCGAAGTCCGTTGAACCGAGCCCGTCGCAGCGCCTCTCGGCCGAAGCGCCTTCAGGGTAACCCAAAACTTGGCGGCGGCGAACCCGTCGGGCGAGCGGAGTCGCCTCGAAGTGAGCGTCATCCCATTTCTCGTGGTGCGCTTGCGGGGCGACCCGACGCCCGCCGATGGAATTCTGAACTTTGCGGTACGCGTTGTCCGGAACCCGGGTCGCCGTTCGTCACCCTGGTGAGATCACGACAACCGAGGAGCCAGAGATGAAGTACATGATGTTCGTCTGCGTCGATCCCGAGCCCGACACCGACCCGGCACCCGAACCCGACATCGAGGCGTGGGTGGCCGAGAACGACGCGGCCGGTCGGCGCCTGCAAGGTAGCGTGCTGTCGCCCGCCTCGTCGGCCACCACGATCCGGGTCCGCAACGGCGAGCTACTCGTCTCGGACGGCCCGTTCGCCGAGACGAAGGAGTGGATCGCGGGCTTCGACCTGCTGGAATGCGCCGACCTGGACGAGGCGATCGAGGTAGCCCGGGCCCATCCGATGGCTCGGGCCGGCCGGATCGAGTTGCGCGCGTTCGGCCGCTGACATCCATGACCGAGGCCAACCAGGCGGTCGCCGCGGCCGGCGCGGAGGGGTGGGCGCGCATCGTCGCCGCGCTCATCCGGGTCACCGGTGACTGGACGCTAGCCGAGGACTGCGCCCAGGAGGCGCTGGCGCTGGCGTGTGAGAAATGGCCCGTGGACGGCGTACCGGCGAACCCGGGCGGCTGGCTGATGACGGTCGCCCGGAACCGCGCCATCGACGTCCTGCGGCGAGCCTCGGTCGAGCGTCGCAAGCTGCAGGAGATCGCGATCCTCGCGGAACCGGAACCGGTGCACGTAGCAGGTGACGTCGTGGACGACCGGTTGCGGCTGATTTTCACCTGCTGTCATCCCGCGCTGGCGTTGGAGGCCCGGGTCGCGCTGACCCTGCGCACGATTGCCGGGGTGCCGACCGGAGACATCGCACGGGCGTTCCTGGTCACCGAGTCGACCATGACTCGGCGGCTGACCCGGGCCAAGACGAAGATCGCGGACGCCGGGATTCCGTACCGGGTGCCGAGCGGGCCGGCCCTGACCGAGCGGCTGCCGGGCGTGCTGGCCGTGCTCTATCTGCTCTTCACCCAGGGCTACAACCCGGCCGGTGAGCCCGCGTTCGCCGACGAGGCGATCCGGCTGGCCCGGCTGCTCGTACGGCTCATGCCCGAGCAGTCGGAGGCGGCCGCGCTGCTCGCGTTGTTCCTCTTCCAGCACTCCCGCCGAGACGCCCGGCGGGACGACCGCGGCAACCTGCTCACCCTCGACAAGCAGGACCGATCCCGCTGGGACCACGCGGCGATCGCCGAGGGTGTATCGGTGCTGGGGCGGGCAGACTCGGGTCCCTATGCCCTGCAAGCCCGGATCGCCGCGCACCACGCGACCGCCGACGACGGCAGCGCGACCGACTGGCCGGCCATCGCGCGGCTCTACGACGAGTTGGCCCGGCGGCAGCCGTCGCCGGTGATCGAGCTGAACCGGGCCGTCGCACACGGCTACGCGCACGGCCCGACCGCCGGGCTGCGGCTGCTCGCCGCGGCCCGGGCCGGCGGGGCGCTGGACGACTACCCGCCCGCAGTCGCCGTGGAAGCGGATCTGACCGCCCGGGACGGCGACAGCGAGCGGGCCGCGGCGCTGTTCCGGCAGGCCGCCGCGGCCGCCTACTCCGAACCGGAGCGCCGGGCCCTGCTCGAGCGCGCCGACGAACTCAACGCAGCCGACCGGCCCGGGTCACCGGGCGACCGACTGGGTGGCGCGTACCGCGCGTGACGACCAGCGGATCGCGTCCATGTACTTGACGACCAGGTCGTGGCTGCCCAACTCGCCCGCCTCGTAGGCGGTCACCTTGCGCAACACTGCGCCGATCGCCCCGGTGCCCTTGACCAGCGCGTCCGCGATGTCGGCGGACAGCGGGATCTGCTGGGCGATCGCGGCCGGCGTCAGATTCAGCAGGTCGGCGACGCCTGCGATCAGCCCGGCCATGAACGCGGCGTCGGGGGCCGCACCGACCGAACCGGCGATGATCTCGCAAAGCCGGGCCCGGGTCAGCACGGTGATCATCTGCTCCTCGGTCGCGTCGGCGACGTCGTCGATCACCATCAGCATCGCCCACTGCCGGATGTGCGCCAGGCCGATCATCACCACGGCCTGCCGCACGGACGAGACCCGCAGCGGCGAGCCGGTCGCGGCCGAGTTGCTCACCCGAAGCACCCGCAGCGAGAGCGCCGGGTCGCTGGCGATGATCGACAGCACCCGCTCGAGGTCGGCGTCGGCGCTGGTCAGCGCGCCGAGCAGCTCGAGCCGGCGCATCCGAGACGGCGACAGCGTGGGCACCGAGAGCACCTGCGGGCGGCTGAGCACGTAGCCCTGGCGCAGCTCGAAGCCGTAATGGTCGGCGAGCGCGACGTGGGCGGGCGTCTCCAGCCGCTCCGCGACGAACTGGATGCCCGGATGCCGGCGCACCTCCGCCACGATGTAGTCGAGGCGGGACAGGTCGCCGTCCAGCAGGTCGAGTTTCACGTACGAGGCGAGCTCGAGCAGCCGTTCGTGCCCCGAACCCCAGACGAAGTCGTCGAGCGCGATCCGGTATCCGGCGCCGACCAGCGCGGTGATACCCGCGATGACCTCGTCGTCGATCACCACCGTCTCGAGCACCTCGAGCACCACCCGTTCGGGGCCGAACGGCAGGATCAGCTTGCCGGTCAGGAACTCGGTGGTCAGGTTGAGGAAGCAGAGCCGATCGCCGGCGACCTCGTCCATGCCGAACTCGCTGAACGTGTTGATGATGACCTGACTGGTCGCGTACGTGTCTCGCCGGCGTGCTTCGACCGCGTCGAAGCTGCCGCGGAAGAGCAGCTCGAAAGCGACCACCGCACCGGACCGGTCGAAGATCGGCTGGCGGCCGACATGGACGGGTTGGGTGCCGGGGGTCGCGCGGGGCACCGTGGGGTTCACAGGCCCTCAAATCGGCTTGAGCGGTGACCACCTGACGTTTTATCACCGCGGTTGTCGCCGCGCGCCGCGCACCGCGGCGGGTCGGCCGAAAGTTGCAGTGTGGGTGGTGGAAGTCCGGCCGGGAGCCGATGCGGTGGCGGGGTCGATGCGGCCATGCTGCAGGTCGCTACCGAACCGAGGGGACCGCGATGACGATCGATGACGAAAACCGGCCGGCCCGGCCGCGGGTCACGCTTACCGGGATCAGTTCTCGGGCCTGGGAGCATCCGGCCGACCGGGGCGCGCTCACCGCGCTGCGCGAGCTGCGGGGTTTCGATGAGGTGGTCAAGGGCTTCTTCGGAATGTGGAACGAGCGGGGCTTCCGGCTGTCGTACCTGGCCGGCTCGATCCGCGTCGACCACCGGCAGTATCCGCGCGTCTACCAGCGCTACGCCGAGGCGGCCACGTCCCTGGACGTGGCCGAGCTGCCCGAGCTGTACGTCAGCCAGGCGCCGGTGATCCAGGGCGAGGCGATCGGCATGGACCGGCCGTTCATCGTGATCAGCACCGCCGCGGTCGAGAAGCTGGACGACGACGAGCTGCGCGCGCTGCTCGGCCACGAGCTGGGCCACGTCCGCAGCGGCCACGCCGTCTACAAGACGATCATGATCATCCTGACCCGGCTGGTCACCAACGTCAGCTGGATTCCGATCGGCGCGATCGCCCTGCGGGCGATCATCGCCGCAATGTACGAGTGGTGGCGCAAGGCCGAGCTCTCCGCCGACCGCGCCGGTCTCCTCGCCGGCCAGGACCCGGCCGCGTCGCTGCGACTGCTGATGAAGATCGCCGGCGGCGGCGACCTGTCCCAGATCGACACGGCCGCATTCCTCGAACAAGCCGCCGAGTACGAGGGCGGCGGCGACCTGCGGGACAGCATCCACAAGATCGGCATGACCGCCTGGAGCTCACACCCGGTTCCGGTCGCCCGCGCGGCCGAACTGCGCAAGTGGGCCGACTCGGGCGACTACGCCCGGATCATCGGCGGCGACTACCCGGGCCGCGACGGCGACGGCAACGCCTCGGTCACCGGCGACGTCAAGGCGGCCGCCGCCTGGTACCGGAACGCGTTCCAGGACTCGCAGGACCCGCTGGTCACACTGGCCCGCCGGATCACCGGAGGAGCGGTCGACCTGGGCGACTGGGCCGGCACCCAAGCCGGCAAGGCCCGCAACTGGGCGAGCAGCGCCGCCGACGCGGCAGCCCGGGCGGCCCGCCGCGGCGGGCGTCCCGAAGAGGGCGAGAACCCGCCGCCGCCCCCGGAATAGCCGTTGCGCCGTGGCCACCAGGCCCACTCCTGGTGGCCGCGGCGGGCACCTAAGATTGCTGCCGTGCAAACGCGTTCCGGCACTCCGCAGCCGATCACCCGATATGGCAATCCGATCCTGCACCGCCCCTGCGCCGCGGTGACCGTGTTCGATGACGAGCTAGGGCGGCTCGTCGCCGACATGTTCGCCAGCATGGACGCGGCGAACGGGGTCGGCCTGGCCGCCAACCAGATCGGCGTGGACGCGCGGGTCTTCGTGGTCGACTGCCCCGACGAGTCGGGCAAGAACGTCGTCGCGCACGTGGTGAACCCGGTTCTCCACCTACCCGACAGCCGGGTGCTGGATGTGGACGGCGAGGGCTGCCTGTCGGTGCCCGGCCCGCAGGCGGACGTGGGCCGCCCCGTCACGGCGTACGTCATCGGGGTGGACATGCACGGCGAACCGATCCGGATCGATGGGACCGGGCGGCTCGCCCGCTGCCTGCAACACGAGACCGACCACCTCAACGGCCTGCTCTACGTCGACCGCCTGCCCGCCAAACAGCGCAAGAAACTGCTGGCCGAAAGCGAGAAGCACCCCGGTGTCGGAGTGCTCCCCGCCTGACTTGCGTCGCCTCCAGGCCCGGAGCGTCAAGCCCCCTTGCGGGTTGTCGCCGGCCGGGCTGTCAGGCACTTGCGGGTTGTCGCCGGGTTGGAGTGTCAGGCCCCCGCGGGGTTGTCGCCGGCCCACGCGGCCCGCAGCAGCGCGGCGATCTCGTCCCGCGTCGCCGGCCGCGGGTTGGCGTAGGACGACGCGGCGACCAGATCGGCGACCCGGTCGACGTCCTCCACGCGCATCCCGAGATCGCGTAGCGACCCTTGCGCGCCGAGCCGCCACAGCGCGCCGACCGGGTCGTCCGTGCCGAGCGCGCGCCCCAACGCGACCGGCGCTGTGTTGAAGGCCAGCACATACGGCAGGACGATCGTGTGTGTCTCGGCGTGCGGCAGATTCAGCGTGCCGCCGAGGGTGTGACAGAGCTTGTGGTGCAGGCCCATCGTGCAAGCGGCCAGGCTGGTGCCGCAGAGCCAGGCGCCGTACTGGGCCTCGGAACGGGCGTCGAGGTCGGTGCCGTCGGCGACGACCCGCGGCAGGGCGGCGGCAAGCGCGCGTACGCCCTCTTCGGCCTGCAGCGCGATCAGTGGCGTCAGATCCGGGGCGTAGAGCGCCTCTACCGCGTGCGCCATCGCGTTGACGCCGCTGGTCAGCGACAGCTTCGCCGGGAGCGAGACGGTCAGGGTGGCGTCGTAGATCACGCTGCGCGGCAGCACCCGACGGTCCCGGCCGGTGCGCTTCACACCGTTCTCGGTCAGCCCCCAGACCGGGGTCATCTCCGAGCCCGCGTACGTCGTCGGGACCGCGATGATCGGCAGGCCGTGGCGGAGCGCGATCGCCTTGCCGAACCCGATCGCCGACCCGCCGCCGACGGTGACGCAGCCGTCGGCGCCCGTCGAGGCCGCCAGCTCCGACGCCTGGTCGGCCAGCTCGACCGGCACGTGCATCCGCGCCTCGGCGAACAGGTCGGCACCGAGCCGGTCGGCGACCTGCCGGCCGAGCGCCGCGTGTCCGGGCCCGCAGACGACCAGCACCCGCTTCAGCCCGAGCGCGGCGACCTCGGCGCCGACCTGGTCGACGGGCCCGAAGACCACGCGCATCGGCAACGCTTCGTACGTAAACTCGCGCATCACGCCTGCTTCAATGAGATCTCGAAATCCACGGTCCGGAACGGGTTGGGCAGCCCCACCTCGGCTGCCCGCACCGGGTCGTCCGTGATCGGAAAATCGCGGATCAGTGTCGGTTTCACCCCGAACACTGCGTCCGAGTCCAGATAAGGGCTGTCGTCCACGAACAGGTGCGTTGTCACCGGCGCGTACCCCGTGGCCTGCACGATGAAGTGAATGTGGGCCGGCCGATTCGGGTGCCGCCCGGTGGCCCGTAAAAGCTCGCCGACCGGCCCGTCCATCGGGATCGGGTAGTGGCACGGCACCACGCTCCGGAACCAGAAGGTCCCGTCGTCGGCGGCGGTGAACAGCCCGCGCAGATTGTTCGCCGGGATCGTCTCCGGCTGCTGCACGTCGTAGAAGCCGTCCTCGTTCGCCTGCCACACGTCGATGCTCGCCCCGCCGATCGCCTCGCCGCCGGGACCGACTACTCGCCCGGTCACCAGGCACGGCTGTCCCTTGCCGTCGAGGGCGATCTGGTCGCCGAGCGCTCGCGGCGGCGAGTCGACCATGTGGAACGGCCCGAGCACGGTCGACTCGGTCGCCGCGCCGGCCCGATGGTTGATCGTCTCGACCAGCATCGACACGCCGAGCACGTCGCTGAGCAGCACGAACTCCTGGCGTACGGAATCGCATTTCTGCCCTGTCGCGGTGAGGAAGTCGATCGCCGTGGCCCACTCGGCCTCGGTCAGCTCGACATCCTTGACGAAGTCGTGCAGATGCCGCACCAGCGACGACAACACCGTCCGCAACCGGGGGTCCGGGGCATCGGCAAAGCTTCCGGCGACGACCTCGGCCGATCGTTCCTCGCTGAAGAGCTCACTATTGCTCACCGGACCGATTGTGCCCCAGTCACCGCTGCAAGGAAGTCTTGAAAAGGGGCCGCCTGCCGAGGATGAAGCCGGGGTGAACGGACAGCCGACGTCTCGAGGGTGGTGTGATCACGATGAGTCACCACACCCGCCCGTGGCGGCCCTCGGTGAGGTGGCGCTACTTGTCGTGTCTGCGGGTGTGGGCAGTCATCGCGGCCTACCCCCGAAAAGTCACCAGAGCTTCGAGTTCAGCCGGGACCTGCACCGAGATGGCCTTCCGGGACACCACCGGAGGACCCGGATCGCGTGCTCTTGCGCCATGCTGCGCGAGACAGGTCCATGCGCCGCCGTCTCCTTCTAAGTCGCCAGGTCAGTCGCTATCTGAATCAGCGTATCCCGGGTTGCCTTCGGCGCCAGCGCGAGAGCTTGCAGTTGTTCGTGAGCGGCAGCGTATGCGGCAACCTCGGTTGGACGCTCCAGGTATAGGGCTCCAGTGAGCGTATCGACGTAGACCATCCGATCCTCGGCAGCATCCGGGTACGGCTCAGGCAGGGGCGGGAAGTCGAGGATCACGAAGCTGCCGTCGAAGCCCACACCAGCCGAGTACGGCAGCAACAAGATCTGGATGTTGCTCCGGTCGGACTCTTCGATCAGCCGGTTGATCTGCTCCTTCATGACGGCTGGTCCGCCGACCAGGCGCCGAACGGCTCCCTCATCCACGACCACGCGGAACTGTGGCGGTTCGTCCGAGGTCAAGATGGCTTGGCGCTCCATCCGCAGGGCGACCTGGCGTTCTACCTCATCGTCCCGCATCGGGACCGGCGCTCCTCGGAACGCAGCCCGGGCGTATTCCTCGGTCTGGAGCAGACCGGGAACCATCTGGCACTCGTAGGTGCGGATGACGGACGCTTCGGACTCCATGCCGACGTAGGTCGTGAACCAGTCGGGCAGGACGTCGGTGTATCGCTGCCACCAGCCCCGCTGCTTGGCCTGTCTCGCCACGGCGATGACGGCTTCGGCCGGGTCGCCTTCCACGCCGTACAGCGACAGCAACGCGCGTACGTCGTTCGGGTGAGGCCGGACCTCCGAGTTCTCGATCCGAGACAGCCAGCTTGCGTCATGGTCCACACGCCTTGCGGCATCGGCTGCCGACAGGCCGGCTGAGTCTCGGAGCTGCCGCAGCGTGAGGGCAAGCCGTGCCCCCGTCGGAGCTGTTCGAGCGTTTCCTCGCCTGGACGCGCTAGGCACGCCGCCCGAGACCTAGACGAGCTTTACGCGTACGCGGCGATTCTGACGGCCTTTGCTTTCGACCTTGAGCACCTGGATGCGGCCCACTTGGCCGGTTGAGGCGACGTGGGTGCCGCCGTCCGCCTGCACGTCCAGGCCGACGATGTCGACGACCCGGATTTCGGGCATTTCCAGGGGTGGCAGGGCGTCCTGGGTGCGGACCAGGTCGGGGATCGCCAGGGCCTCGGCGCGGGGCAGCACCCGGGCCACGATTTTGCGGTCGGCGGTGATTTCGGCGTTGACGGCGTCCTCGAGTGACTGTTTGAAGCCGGGCGGGACCTCGGGCAGGTTGAAATCCATTCTGGCCTCACCCGGCTGCACATTTCCGCCGGTGACCAGTGCGCCGAAGTCGCGGAATACCGTGCCGCAGAGGATGTGTAGGCCGGAGTGGGTCCGCATCAGGCTGGTCCGGCGGTCGTCGTCGATTGCGCCGCGCACGGCTGTGCCCGCCGGCGGCACCGGGTCGCCGGGGGCCGGGATCAGGTAGAGATCGTCGCCTTTGCGGGTGTCGACGATCCGAGTCTGTACGCCCTGCCAGATCAGGACGCCGTGGTCGGGTGGCTGGCCGCCGCCGCCCGGATAGAACGCCGACCGGTCCAGCACGATGCCCTGCTCGGCGTCGGCGAAGACAACCGTGCAGTCCCATTCGCGGATTGTCGGGTCCGCCCAGTCCAGCCGGTGGGTGTGCCCGTGCTGCTCGAACGCCATATGGTCACTCTATGCGCGGGCAGACGTCCGTCGTCGTGCCGTGGACCATGGTCACCGTCTTGTAGCCCGATGGGGCGAATACCACCCGGTAGACGCCGTCGATGATCCACAGACCGCGGGGCAGGGTGCCGCCGTTTTCGCGGAAGCCGAACAGCACCGGCCCGGTCACGTACCAGGTTTGGGTGCCGTCGTCGGCGTAGTTGACGAGCGCGGTTCCGCTGGCGTCGGCGTCGTAGTAGTCGCCGTTGTCGGTGTCGGTCACCCGGACGATCAGCTTCCCGGCGTAGATTTCGTCGCCGTTGGCCAGGGTTTTCTTCATGACGTGGTCGACGATCGGCTCGGCGTGGATGGGTACGTCGCAGAGCACCCCGGCGTCCCGGTCGAATGACTCCTGCGGCGCGGGCACCCACCCGCCGCCGATCAGGCTCAACACGGTCAGCGATGCGAGAATCGTAGGCATGAGACGACTCTGCGCCGGGTCGCTGACCAGTTCCTGACCGCCTAGGCTCGCAGCTGCCATGGAGTTTCGACTGCTTGGACCGTTCGAGGCGAGCCACGAGTCGCGGCCCGTCCCGCTTGGGCGCCGCCAGGAGCGGCAGGTGTTGGCCGCCTTGCTGCTGGCCTGCGGTGTCGTCGGCACCGATCGCCTGGTCGCGGTGGCCTGGCCCGAGCGGGCGCCGCGCAACGCGCGCGGCACGCTGCAGACCTACATCGGTCGCCTGCGGCGGGCATTGGACCCGTTTGGCGTACGCATCACCCACCTGGCCGACGGCTACCGCGTCGAGCTTGGATCGGCCACTGTGGACGCACACGCCTTCCGCGATCTTGTTGCCGAGTCGAAGGCCACCACGGACCCGTCCGCCCAACTGAGGCTCTGTCAGCAGGCTCGACCTGGCCGACGACTGGGTCGTCACCCGGCTGCTGCGCGCGGCGTCGGGTGACCCGCCGGCTGCCGCGGAGGTGCTGGCCGAGGCTCGCGAGCTGCGCGCCCGCCTGTACGCCTGCCTGACCAACCCGGAGGACGGCGCCGCGTTCAAGGCTGTCGCCCAGGTGGCCGAGTCGGCCGCCCGAGCGTCCACATTGGTACGTGGCCAGGACGGGCTGGCGCGTTGGCGGATCGGCCCGGCCACCGGGCGGCGGCTGCCGGTGCTGGCGGCCGCCCGCAGCGCCGCCGATCTGCTGACCGATCCGCGCCGCCTGACCATCCGGAGCTGTCCCGGCCAGCATTGCGGCTGGCTTTTCTCGATGAGCAGGGCCGCCGCCGCTATTGCAGCTTGGGCACTTGCGGCACCGTGGCCTGCCGATAGGAGCCGGACAGGCGTTCGGCGAATCGGTCGGTGGCGCGGATCAGGCGGTCGGTGAGGCCGGGCTCCAGGGCGGAATGGCCCGCGTCGGCGACCATTTCGAGGGTGGCTTCGGGCCAGGCGCGCGCCAGGTCGTAGGCGGTTGTGGGTGGACAGCACAGGTCGTACCGGCCCTGGATGATGACTGCGGGCAGGTGGCGGATGCGGTCGATGCCGTCCAGCAGTTGGGTCTCCGGGTCGAAGAAGGCGCCGTTGACCACGTAGTGGGCGAGGATCTGCGCCATGGCCAGCACCGTTTCGTCAGCGGTGAGGGCGGCGAGCATGGCCGGGTTCGGCGTTAGCGTCGAGTTGATCGCCTCCCAGCGCATCCACGCGTCGGCGCAGCGGCGCGCCTCGAGCGGATCGGCTCCGAGCAGGCGCCGGTGGTATGCGGCGGCGATGTCGGCGCGCTCGGCCGGCGGGATCGGCGCGATGAACCGTTCCCACTCCTCCGGCTGCAGATGACGCAGGCCGCCCTGGTAGATCCAGTTTCGCTCGCTGCGGCGCATCAGGCAGATTCCGCGCAGGATCAAACCGGTCACCCGGGACGGATGGGTCTGGGCGTACGCCAGGGCGAGCGTGGCACCCCACGAGCCGCCGAAGACCAGCCAGGTGTCCACGCCGAGGCGTTCCCGGACGGCTTCGAGATCGTCGACGAGGTGCCAGGTGGTGTTCTCGTGCAGGCTGCCCAGCGGTGTGCTGCGCCCGGCGCCGCGTTGCTCCGGCAGGATGACCCGGTAGCGCCGCGGGTCGAAGAACTGCCGCATGACCGGGGGAAAGCCGCCGCCCGGGCCGCCGTGCACGAAAAGAACGGGGAGGCCGGCCGGATCGCCGACCTCCTCCACGTACAGCTGATGGCCGGCGCCGACGTCGATGCGGTGGGTGGCGGATGGCTCGATCGGCGGGTACAGGAGCGCGGGCGACGTGGCCGGCTCGGGCAAGAGGGACCTCCCGGGTGAGGTGACAGGCGCCGACTTGAATCGACAGCGCGACGGTAGTCGGGTTGATCACAGCGAACCTCCGGGCGGGCCGGCAAACGGAATAGCCGGAGCGGATCTCGGGCTTACGATGTCGCGCAATCGGCAGGCATCTCCTGAGACGAGCGGACCATGGCTGATCCATCGCTGGCGGCACGGATGTCGGGGCGGACCCGGTGGACCCGGGATCTGACCGACTTGCGGTCGTTTCTGCGTACCGAAGCGGGCAGCGCCGGGGTGCTGGTCGCGGCCATCGCGACCGCCCTGCTCTGGGCGAATCTCGCGCCCGGCTCCTACGAGGCTTTCTGGCATACCCAGTTCGCCGTCCGGTTCGGCGCCGCGGGCATCGCGATGGACCTGCGGGATTGGGTCAACAGTGGGCTCATGACGCTGTTTTTCCTGGTGGTCGGCCTGGAGGCGCGGCGCGAGTTCGACCTGGGCGACTTGCGGGACCGGACCCGGTTCGTGCTGCCCGCGCTCGCCGGCGTGACCGGCCTGCTCATCCCGGTGCTGATCTTCTTGGCGATCAACCGGGGCGGCGCCGGTGCGCACGGCTGGGGCGTGGCGATGTCCACCGATACCGCGCTCGCGCTCGGATTGCTGGCGCTGCTCGGCCGCGGCGTACCGGATCAGGTCCGGGTTTTTCTGTTGACTGTTTTCGTGGTGGATGATTTGGTCGCGCTGGTTGTGATCGCCACGGTTTACAGCGAGCACATCTCGATGATGCCGTTGATCCTCGCGGGAGTTTTCTTCGCCGGTCTCCTGGCGATGACCCGGCTCCAGGTGCGACGTCCCCTCGCGTACGCCGTCGTGGGTGTTGCGCTTTGGATCTCGATGCTCAAAAGTGGCGTGGATCCGGTGGTGTCCGGCCTGCTTATCGGCCTGATCGCGGTTGCCTATCCGCCCGGTCGGGCGGATTTGGAGCAGGCCAGCGGGCTGTTCAAGCTGTTCCGCGAGCAGCCCACCCCGGAGCTGGCCCGGGTGGCGACACTCGGGCTGTTTCGGACGCTGTCGCCGAACGACCGCCTGGAGCGGACCTATCATCCGTGGTCCAGCTATTTGATCGTGCCGCTGTTCGGCCTGGCCAATGCCGGTATTGTGCTCGACGGCGGTTTTCTGGCCCGCGCTTTTCGGTCGCCGATCACCCTCGGCGTGCTGGCCGGCTACCTGCTGGGCAAGCCGATCGCCGTGGTTAGCATGTCCTGGCTGGTCACCAAGCTGAGCCGGGGCAAGATCCGGCCGGGGGTCGGCTGGGCCGCGGTGCTGGGCAGCGGCACGATCGCCGGCATCGGCTTCACGGTGTCCCTGCTGATCGCCGCGCTCGCCTTCGACGGACCGCAGTTGGCGGAGGCGAAGATCGGCGTGCTGACCGCCGCGGTGCTGGCCTCGGTGCTGACCTGGGCGGTCTACCGGATTACGGCGCTGCTGCCCATTGAGCGCCGGGCCCGGGCGCTGCTCGGCGACGCCGACCAACTGGTCGACCTGATCCCGGCGGTCGATCATGAGCGCGATCACGTTCGTGGTCCGGCGGACGCGTCGGTCACGGTCGTCGAGTACGGCGACTTCCAGTGTCCGTATTGCGGGCAGGCCGAGCCGGTGGTGCGCGACCTGCTCGCCGACACCGACCTGCGCTACGTCTGGCGGCATCTGCCGCTGACCGACGTGCATCCGCAGGCTCAGTTGGCGGCCGAGGCCGCCGAGGCGGCCGGGGCGCAGGGCAAATTCTGGCAGATGCACGACGTCCTGCTGGCCAACCAGGAAAACCTCAAAATCATGCAACTGCTCCGGTACGCCGCTGAGCTGGACCTGGATCAGGAGCGGCTGCACGAGGACATGATGAACCACGTGTACGCGGACAAGGTCGCGCACGACGTCGAGTCGGCGGATCTGAGCGGCGTCTCGGGCACCCCGACGTTCTTCATCAACGGCCGGCGACACTACGGCGCCTACGACATCGAGACCCTCACCAAGGCAATCAAAACCGCCCGAGCCCGAGCAAAGATCACCCGCCCCACCTCCGCCTGAATTCTTGGTACCAGAGTGGTACCGTCGCGCTATGGCGATGAACTTCCGGCCGACGGATGAGCTCAGCGAGCAACTGCGCGAGCAGGCCGCTGCCGAGGGTATTTCGGTGCAGAATCTGCTGACCAAGGCTGCGGAGGAGTACCTCTCGCGGCATACCAAGCGGGTCTTGATCGACACTGCCCTGGACGGGATCATGGTCTCGTTCGGCGACGCCCTGCGGCGACTCGGCGAATGATCTATCTCGACGTCGAAGACCTCATCCGGATCGCCGAACGGGCCACCGCAGGCGCGGTGCGGATTCGAGACCTCGGGTTGCTGGGTTCCGCCGCGTTCCGCCCGCAACAGGTCGCGTTCGGCTTCGAGCCCTACCCGACCATCGCCGAGAAGGCGGCCGCGCTGCTCGGCTCGCTGGCGCTAAACCATGCCCTTGTCGACGGCAACAAGCGGCTGGCGTTGGCGGCATCGTTCACGTTCTGCGCTATCAACTGCGGTCGGCTGCCGGTGATGACCAACGATGAGGCGTACGCCTTGGTGATAGCGGTGTGCAAACACGAACTGGACGTGAAAGAGGTCGCGGAGGCGCTGGTTGCCGCTGGGGTCTCGGCTAGGAATTAGCGCGGCGATAGTCCAGCCCTGGCTGCGGGGATCGTGTTGTCTGGTGGTGGCTGTGTCGTGGTTGTTACAAGACGGTAACGGGGGCTTGCTGGTGGGGTGTTGGCGTGCGAGCCTCCTGCCGTGGTTGCGCAACCATCCCCAGGTGGTGCGGCGGTTCGGGGCGATTTTTCCGGGCCTGGCTCATCGGCGCCTCGGCTCGGGTGACGGCCTCTCGCGACTCGTCACCGGAGAAGACATGCTCAAGAATTTGATCAGACCCGGCGCGCTTGTGGTCCGGGCGATCACCGCCGCCCTCGGCGCGGCAGTCCTGCTGCTGGGATCCGCAGCCGTGGCGAACGCGGGCGGTCCCGGCTCGCCCGCGGGCGGGACCAGCGACTTCCGAGGGGTGAACTGGGCGGACCCGCGGGACAACTACGCGAGCGACGCGGTGGTGCCCAGCGGACTCGCCGTGACTGATAGCTACTCGACGGTCTACCGCACCGCTCAGCGCATGGTGCGGGGCTTCCGGCAGAACCTGGGCGCGAACACGC
>Ga0307515_10004369_pt1 | contig 29310 bp, 15 predicted proteins | sample 17_EM_MG_FD_194513 | JGI IMG/M metagenome (GOLD analysis project Ga0307515, IMG submission 194513) | Populus trichocarpa ectomycorrhiza microbial communities from riparian zone in the Pacific Northwest, United States - 17_EM | ecosystem: Host-associated > Plants > Roots > Unclassified | place... | reverse complement strand
TTTTTGGTATTAGGCTGATGATAAATCAGTTTTGTATATATTTTGAATCATAAAATAAAATAAAAAATTAATTCAATCCAGTGTTGTCTATAACTCGGGTCATGAGTTTGACGGGTAGACTAAATATTAAACAAAGAGTCAGGTCAGGATTTTTGGTATTAGGCTGATAATAAATCAATTTTGTATATATTTTGTATCATATAATAAAATAAAAAATTAATTCAACCCAGTGTAGTTCATAATTTGGATCGCGAGGTTAGCAGATCGACTAAATATTAATCAAAAAGTTGGGTAGGAGTTTTTCAAATTTAAACTATTATATCAAGTTTAATAACAATATTAAAATTTCTTGAAGCATCTAAATATTTTTTGTATTCCAAAAAATTTATACCCAACCTGCTATAAAAGCAAGAGCGGATAAAGTAGTATTGATAGTATACTGATACCGATAGCGATAGGACTAAATCAAAATTAGGTATTTGCATTCTAATATGGCACTCAAGAGAGTACTAAATGACAAACGCTGGCCGGCGACAATGTCAACTCAAGCAACAGGATAATGGGGTATGATTTTAAATTCGTGGAGCATGGCCTTGTTATTCCATATATTTTGTCATGATCTAATAAACTATTTTTTCTAATCGAGTGATCAACTCATTTCATCAATTAACTACAAAAATACCATTCACCTACTATAGTTCGTTCATGTTATCCTCTATCAAATTGTAGGATCAGTTTCTTGTTTTTAGGAATGTCGAAATTTATTAAGAAAGCCATCAGCCAAAAAGATAATGGTTGAGAAAAAAAAAAAAATTTCAAATCCAAATAGGAATCTGTACAACTGCGAGCTACCTGATGAATACAGTATACATTATACAAAAGAGAGACTAGATCAGAGACAACTCAATTTCTGCCAGTATTTGTTCACCTCTTGATTCCATCTGAGTTTCTGACGAAATCGCGTCCTGTGTACACAAAATGTTTGTCCAAGAATTTAACCCAGTTTGCAACTCTAAAGAATATCAAAGAGAAACAGCAATCCCAAACTGCATGCTTTGCAATTAAAGATGTCATTCTCAAGTAACGAAATGGATGATAAAGAACCAAGAACCACTGATTCTACAGCATTTTTCCATGAGCATGCGCGCATACTCCACTGCTGAAATAGATCATCTACTGACTAGGCATTACCCACAAGTTTCCTCACCGATGAGAGGTTCCTGGAAAAACCACAAGATGAAGTTATTTTTAATTAAAGTTGATTGGGCTGAAAGGTTGAGAATGAACTAATGGACTTGAGAATCACAAACACTAGTAAAACACTTGTAAAACAAGTCTGATAGAAGTTGTAAAACCGCTACTGTATGAATTTGATCAGGTTTGTATTGCAATTACAGTGACCTCACCTGAAACCCTTATGTTCAGGTCCATAGATTTTGTTGAATGTCTTTATGTTATTCCACAAAGCATGTTTTTAGAAACTGTGAAATGACTGCTCGACAATTTCTCATTTCTGCAACAATTTCCCTTATAAATGCAAGCTTACTATGCCGTGCAGGAACAACTGCATGAAAGGGGACAGACCATACATGACTTGGAAAGGAGAATGGGAGAAAAAGATAGAGAACTGCACGCAATTAAATTAGATAATGAAGCGGTTTGTTCATCTCTTCGCTGTACCTTTGGACAAAGTCTTTGCGGCAAGCCATATGTCATGTGCTGTCTCTTGTCTATTCTTACAGGCCTGGGCTAAAGAGGATCTTCTCAGGGAACAAAATAAAGAACTGGCAACATTTAGGTATGTCACTTGTTCATTGTTTTGACACTGTTTTATGCCTTAGTTTGATGGTAGAAGCAACTTAATTTCTAATTTCATGCAAGGCTTTTAAAAGATGTGCACGTGAGAAATTCATAGACTATCATACGATTTGGTCCCAATGACTTTTTAAAAAAACTTGTTGAGCTTTTTCGATTTATTTTACCCTTCTTCTTTAAGGTTAGGCTGGGTCATTTAAGTCTGGATGGGCTAATTTAGATGGTCTATTTCTTTTTGCAGAAGAGAGCATGATCATTCTGAAGCTGAAAGGGCACAACATATACAGCAATTGCACGACCTTCAAGAACATTTTCCTTACCTGATGATTCATGGACGTTGATATAACCACGAACTATGCCAAATTGCATAGAGACAAGAGTAAAAGGGTAAAAAATATTGTGGTACCTGTTTTAGAGGTAACCATTTAGGATAATATCTCTTAATTGTTGGTGATTCCTTATTAAATGAAAATGTCACTACAATCATCTATTAGGTATATTCATAGCCTAATACAGTTCTGCGAGCCTAGTTATGGAAAAAAAATATGTGAGAATTTAATACTTGGTACCACCTATATTGAGTGTAGAAGTAGTTCAGGGTCGTGGTATGTCTGTCTAGCCTTGAGCCTTAGGGGTGTGTCTTTTTGGGCTATATGGACACCCAAAACCCAATTTAAAGACTAATGTGTTATGGGTCTGTGGGGTCAACAAGTTTTTTTTAGAGAGAAGATCGATCCTTCCTAGGTTTAATGGAGCAATAGGTTGTATTATGTTCCTAGACCTAAAGAGGTGTACTTCGCACTCCGGCCTTGAACCCCAAGTTAAGCATTATAACCCATTAGGGTTTTGAGCCAATGTTTCTTGTGGGTGCTTTCTCGTATTTTGTATCATGGACTTAGTGATCAAGAGTGCAAATCCCGAGTCCATCAATGGGGTAAAAATCCTAGCTCGTCAATTACCCCTAATATTTTGTTACGAAAATAACATAAAGACTTTACTCAATATAAGTCTTACACACCTCATTTCTTATTTAGGGGTAAGGAGTGCCTTGCTGTTCCTGCTTGGGTGCAACAAGGATAACTACATATGTTCTCATAGTCATAGATCCCAAACATGACCTATTATCTTTTCATCTATCTCTTCGAATGTCGCCCAATCATGTGTTTATGTCCTCTTAGTTGTCTTGTCATTTTGATTATGTTGAAAGCAAATTGCTTTCTGTAAATTAGTTGAACCAGTCGACCAGTTGAGATAGAGAAACCAGGTGAAGTAAGTTGAAGTGGTCGACCGACTCAGCTGACAAAATACAATTCCTGTTCAGATTAAGATCTACTTGTATTTATTTAATTCTTTGATTGTCTAAGATTTTATACTTATAAAAGGTTAGTAATTCAACATTATTAACAGAGTATAAAGAGAAAGAATAGCTAAGAGAACTTATAAAGAAACACATAATAAAAATATACCTTCCTCTCAATCTTCTTCTTGTTCTTAAGTTTTTTGACTTTGCATAACTCTTTTTTATTAACTACCACACCTATCCCTTTTCCAACAAGTAATATTAGAGCTTGTTTTGATTGATTATCATGGCCAATCCAAACTTCCCACTTCAATGTCATAGGTTGACAAAGGACAACTATGAAACGTGGTGTATTTGTGTAAAAGCTTGGCTAGATTCCCAAGATGTATAAGGGATGATTGAAAGAGGCTTTGAAGAGCATATAGATAAAGCAACGTTGATTTTAGCCTAAAAAGAGGCCATGCAAAATGCATGATGGAAGGATCAACAAACACTCATAATCATCTGCCAATGTTTGGATGATGCCATTTTTGAGCTAGTGGCAAACACAACCACCATCAAACAAGTATGAAAAGTTTTGCAACAATCAAACCAAGGAGCTGACAATATGAGAAAGATACGTCTACAAAAACTACGTGGTGACTTTGAAAAGTTACACATGCTTGAATCGAAGAATATTTCAGAATACTTTAGAAGAGAATTGACCATATACAATCAAATGAAGAGATATGAGGATAAGATGGAAGAGACATATGTGGTAGAGAAGATACTAAGCTTGCTGCAAAAGAAGTTCTATTATATGGTGGTTGTGATAGAGGAGTCGTAAAATATGGATGTTCTTTTAATACAAGGTCTTATGGGAAAATTACAAGCTCATGGGGAAAGAGTCAATGAAATTTAAAAAGATATGGGTGCACAAACATTTTTTTCAAAGTAAGATGGTTCTGAATATTCTTAAAGGGGTAAAGGATGTGGACAAGGTAGAGAAAGATGAGGTAGCTACAGATTTAGAAGAAAAGGCTTTGACAGCCTCAACAGGTCCACTAGTCGATCACATTAAGCAAATCATCTTATTATAGAAGAGGAAAAAAAAAGGCAACCTATTACTAGTCTATGTTGAACAACAGCAAGCCATGGAAACATGTGGTATCTAGATAATGGTGCCAGCAATCACATGTGTGGAGATAAAGACAAGTTTATGGAACTTGATGAATCAATTAATGGTAATGTCATCTTTGCAAATCATTCAAAGGTTTCCATTAAAGGAAAATGTATAATTCTTATAAAATTAAAAAAAATGAAAGTCATCAATTTATTGGTGATGTTTATTATATCATTACTATAAAAAAAAAAACAATATATTGAGTTTGAGACAATTATTGAAGAAGGGTTATGAGAATAAGATGAAAGATTGTACTTTGACATTACTTAATACTCATAGAGTTATGATTGCAAAGGTAACCATGAAAAAGAACATTATGTTTTTGCTAAACATAGAGACATATGTGCCTAAATACGTAAAGACATGTGTGAAATATGAGACTTGATTTGGCATATGAGACTTGAGCATGTAAACTTTGATAGCTCGAAGATGATGACATAAAAAAAGATGTTAAATGGTTTACCATCCATTATATATCCAAATCAATTGTGTGAAGGATGTTTAGTCGGCAAAAAATTTCACAAGAGCTTTCCAAAGGAGTCTACATAAAAAGAAAGTCAACCCCTACAAGAAATATATGTTGATGTTTGTGGTCCTATCAAACCATGTTTGTTTGGTAAAAATCTATATTTTCTACTTTTAATTTATGTTTATAGTAAAAAAAACTTGGATATACTTCTTAAAAAAATAGTTTAATGTGTTTAGTTGTTTTAAAAAGTTTAAGGCACTAGTTGAAAAAGAAAGTGATTATTTTATAAAATCACTTACGATGGATAGAAGGTGATTTTTTTTCTAATGATTTTAATAAGTTTTGTGAAGATTATGATATAAAAAGACTCCTAACAGTGCCTAGATCTCCACAACAAAATGGCATAGTGGAGAGAAAAAATAGAAGCATCCTCAATATGGTAAGAAACATGCTCAAAACCAAGAAAATGCTTAAAGAGTTTTGGGTCAAAGCTGTAGATTGTGCAATCTAATTGTCCAATAAATGTCATACTAAAGGCTTGAATGACATGACTCCCCAAAAAACATAGAGTGTAAGAAAGCCAAATGTTTTTCACTTGAGAGGTTTTGGGAGCTTTGGTTATGTGCATGTGGATGATCAAGTAAGGACCAAACTAGATAACAATAGCAAAATGACAATCTTTGTAGGCTATGACTAAAAGTCTAAAGGATATAAGCTTTACAAACCCTATTGAAAGAAATATGGTGATTAGTAGGGATGTTGAGTTTGATAAAGAAAGAGCATGAGATTGAGAGGTAGATGATGGCAAGAAATATAAGTTTCTACCGGTTCTTAATGAAAAAGAGGAGAGCTATAAAGATCATCAAGAACAAGCTATACCTCTACAATCATTAATGGTGTCATCTTTACCTTTATCTTCTTCTTCTAATGGAAGTTCAAGTAATGACAACCTATCAAGTCCACTAAAAAGAATAAGAAGTCTTGATGAGCTATATGAGGTAACTACTTTTATTGATGATGATGTACCCTTATAGTGTCACCTTGCTATACGTGATCCTATAGTGTTTAAAGAAGTAATAAAATATGCAAAATAAAGAATTTATATGGATGAAAAGATTGCATTAATTAAAAATAATGACACATGGAGATTGGTTCCTAAACTAAGCGGAAAGAATCCAATAGGTTTCAAGTGGATCTATAGTCAAAAGAATGCAAAAGGAGAGGTGAAGAGATACAAGGCAATATTAGTGGCAAAAGGCTATAGTCAAAAGCATGAGATTGATTATAATGAAGTATTTGCTCTAGTTTCTAGATTGGAGACTATTCGATTAATCATTGTCACCACTATCCTACATAGATGGAAAATATATCAAATAGATGTCAAATCAGCCTTTCTAAATGGCTTTCTTGAGGAGGAGGTCTACATTAAGCAACGTATGGGTTTTGAAGTGAAGGAACATAAAGACAAGGGTTTAAAGTTGAATAAAGCCTTATATGAATTGAAACAAACCCCAAGAGCTTGGTATAGTTGCATTGATGACTATTTCTTAAATAATGGATTTGTAAAATACTCCTATGAATATGCTATCTATGTAAAGATAATAGAGAGTGGTGATAATTTTACTGTATGCTTGTATATGGATGACTTGATCTTTACAAGAAATAATTCAAAGATGTTTGGAGACTTCAAGCAAGTAATGATCAAGGAGTTTAAGATGAAGGATATTTGTCTCATATTCTACTACTTAGGGATTGAGATAAAAAAAGAATAAGATGAAATTTTTATGATTCAAGAGAAGTTTGTAAGGGAGGTTCTCAAGAAGTTCAAGATAGAGAATTATGCAAAAGTAAATACTCCGGTTGAGTATGGAGTAAAGATGTCAAATAATAATGAAGGAGAGAAGATAAACTCTACAACATTCAAGAGCTTAGTTGGGATTTTAAGGTATTTGACATACACTCATTCGAATATTCTTTTCGGAGTAGGACTTATAAGTAGATTTATGGAGATACCAATTATAACACACTACAAAGAATTAAAGTGAATTCTTTAATATATCAAAAGTATTGTTGATTTCGGCTTATTCTAATTGTTTTGAACTTGTGGTTTATAGTGATAATGATTGGGCTGGAGATATGAATGATAGAAAGAGCACTATGGGTTTTGTTTTTTATATGGGAGGCATAACGTTCATATAGAGTTCAAAAAAGCAATCCATGGTCACTTTATCAACATGTGAAGCTGAATATATAGCTATTACATCATGTGTTTATTATTCCATATGGCTAAGGAGATTATTGAAGGAATTGTGAATGCCACAAGAGAAGCCTATTGAAATTTATATGGATAACTCACTAGTCATTGCATTAGCAAATAATCTAGTATTTCATGATAGAAGTAAACATATTGACACAAGATTTCACTACCTACGAGATTGCATTGCAAATAAAGAAATTGAAGTCAAGTATGTGAAGACACAAGATCAAGTCGTGAATATCTTCACAAAGCCACTAAAATATTATGTTTTTATCAAGATGAGAGATATGTAATGAGTTATGAAGAAATCAAGTTTAAAAGGAGATGTTGAAAGTAAACTGATTTCTGGAAATTAGTTGAACCGATCGAGCGGTTGTGAATAGGTTGACCGGTTGAGATAGAGCAATAGGGTAAAATAAGTTGAAGTGGTTGACTGGTTGAGAAATAGTCAATTGGTTTAGCCGACAAAAAACAATTCCTGTTTAGATTAAGATCTTCTTGCTTTTAATTCCTTAATTGTATATGACCTTATGCCTATAAAAAACTTGTAATTCAATATTATTAATATTGCACACAAGAATAGAATAACTAAGAGAGTTTAAAGAGAAACACTTAATAAAACTATATATTCCTTCTTGTTCTTAAGTTTTTTGACTTTGCATTATTGTTTTTGATCTTTTGCCACACCTATCCCTCTTCCAACAGTTTCCTTATTAATTTCATTATAGCAGAGCATATGGAGAAATCTAAGGGTTGATGCATGGGTCCGTGAGTGGGGGGCAAAAAGTTACACCTTTTGGAACTTAAATTGATAATTGAGGGCTACCACGTGTTCATTTAGTGGAACACATACCTAGAGACAATCGAACATCATTAATAAGGCCTCAAATCTAAGGCTAATAATGAACCTTCATTCTCACTTTTAGTGAAATTTAACAGTTTTAATTTCTTTTTTTTTCTTCAACGATTATGATGGGTCTTTACCATCGTGAAAACCTCAAAAAAATCTTGAATCCACCATAAAAGTATGATGAAACCTTTTTTTTTTTTAGTCAATATAAAGGTGTTTTGGAGACATTTTGTGACCCTAAATCTACACTTGGCGAAGTTTCAAGTTATTTTGTAAGTGTTAGTTTTGAGTTTTGCTAGAACTTGACGAACAAAGCTCTGTAAGGTTAGCAAGTCTTTCTTTGCAAAATCCTCTCCCAAGTATTATAGACATGGATAAATTAACCAAAGAAATCTAGTTGTACCCCTAGTTGGAATGCCAATAGAGATTATGATATCGGGGTTAGGAAACTCAGTTTTGTTTACTATATTTTTACTTTTATATTAGCTAATAGTAAATAGTACTAGTCGTATCACTATGCTACGTTGCAGGTAGAATTGCAAGCTGAATTGAAAAATAACAAGATAATATGTTAATGTTAAAAATGCATTTTCAAAGGCCATGGTTTTTTCAATTGGCAAATGCAAACATGTTATTTAAAATTAATAAAACAAATTGAAATAAAATATGAACCAATAAACTAAGAAAGATATTAATATGTGAACCAATAAACTCAATTTTGTGATTTTTGCTTTTGATTGGCAGCAGCGCGTGGGTTAACGCGCTAGCAGTGACGGTGGTGCATGGAACCCTATGCCGCTACTATTTCTGAACATCCAATACATTCCGATAGCTTCTCTAACTATTTAGACCTTGTATAGGAGGTGTTATGCAAGTTTTGGATAATTTTATGTTTATAATGTAAATTGTAAATATGTGTAATTGTTGTGTGTGTGTGAATTAGTGAAATATGTGTGTGTTGCATGATTTTTAATTTTTTGCATTTGTTAAAACAAATAACATAAAAAAAGAACAAATAAAAATACCATAAAATTCATTTTCTTAAAAATTGTACATGGCCAAGCTAAAAAAATTCCTTTTTGCATAATTTAGAATAAACAAATACCATGATTTGCATTAAAAAAAACAAAAAACAAAACAAAGAAATCATTTTGTGTTTTTAGCATTAAAAAATGCATTGTTTTTTCATGTATTTTTTGGGATTGATAATAAGTTTATCAAGCCTATTAAAAGCTTAGCTCAAATATAATGGCCTATTAGGCCTATATAAAAAATACAAAAAAACTGATTTCTTTGAAAGGATTCAAAGCCCACTTCTGTTATTTTTGGGGGTCCAATGCCTATTTTAAAACTCAATCCAGAAGTTTTTGAGGTAAGTGGATTCACAATGAGTATTAATCCTGGTATGTACTAAGGTCAGAGTCAGAAACATCAACTCTGATATTTATTGAAATCAGAGTTACAAATATCAACCCCAATATTTACTACACTAGAGTCAAAAATATTATAGGCAGACCATTAATAGCATAACACAACAAACCTTTAACAATTTAAGACAAAACTAACAATACTGTTTGTCTCAGATAGGATGTTTTAGGAGTGATAATATATTTCCTTTAACGTAACCAGTCCTGGACCATAGAATCTCTCTTGACTAGTTAATTTTCTTAGTGACCATAATATTAGATGACGACTTCTTAAACAACATCTTTCCCTATAAGAACAAGATGTCAGATATATATTTTTTTTGCCTAATTTTTAAAGGTCATCATGATGTCGGGTGTGACAACACATATTATCCAATCATGCAAGGGTTTCCGAAGAGATTCCAAAGATGCCCTAAAAGTCAACAATGAACATGTCAACTGCCTTTTTTTTTCTAATAATATTTATATTTAGTAAATTACCAAAGCACCCCTCAATCCACTTATTTATAACAAAAAAAGCCATAATAAAAAGACATAAAAACACGTAGTAATTTTTTATTTTATATGTAATTTAGTCATTTTACTAATTAGAAAAAATGAAAAGGCCAAGAAGCCCCTAGATGTCAAGCTAAATTTTTTTAAAAGAGTAATTAAATCTTCTTACAGTGCTAAAAAAGTGAAAACACCAATTTCAGCCCGATCAATTTAGCAATGCCAATTGAATATCATGAAATGACCATTTTCCCATCAATTTACACTTCATTTGCTTGTATTGTATAGGAAAAAAATATCATTACACTATAACAATTTATAGTGCAAGAAGTCTTAATCAACATGAAAACACTAAGCCTCGGATATTATATATATATATATATATAATACTATTACACTAAAAACGTTTAGTATGTTTTTGTACTTTACTATGCATTGTGCATTTTCTCATTTCACTCCTTGTTAATTGAATAATTTTTTATTTTATTTTGATCATTGTTTTTTTTTAACTATATCCTCTTATATGATGTTTGTGATATTTTATGTGTTGATATTTTTTTCATGATATTTTCTTAAGAATTCAATGTGTTCGGCAAGATTTTAAAATTGATTTAGAAGCCATTTTCATGAAATAAGATTTAAATTTGCAGTGTTAAGAAAAATTAAAAGAAGAAGAATAAATATCACAAATAAAAAAAATTAATAGGGCTTTTTTCATATTCAAGAAAAATCTTTTCCATTTAATCATTTTTTATCCCTATATTTTTTTATATTTTAGTCCTTAAATTTTGAGAAATGAGAGAAAATTCACTCAAAATAAGAAGAGAAAAAATGATTAGCTGACCATATTCCAACACAAAAAAATCGATCTTGGTGTTATTAGGTTTCTCTTGACAAGATGAGTACCATATGTTTTATGTTTTAGTCCCTAAATGTTTAGAGATGAGAGAGAAAGCCAATGAAAAATAAAAAGGAGAGAAAAAGTAGTTGGTTGGCATATTTGAGCACCAAAAAATCGATCTTGATGTTATTAAGTTCCTATTGATAAGATGAGTACCATTAAGCTATTTTGATTTTTTTTTCTTGAAAAATAGATTATGCTCGGAAAAGGTTTTTTTTACCGATTTGGATTTGTTTTCTTGAACCAATTTAAAGGTGTTTTGAGATCAAAATGGAGTTATTTAAGTGTTTAGGGTGTTTCTTAGGTGTTTTTCAGGTTAAAAAATGTTGAAAATTGAATTTTTAAAATCCAAAAAATAGGACAGTTACTTTCAGTCATCTTCAATAGCCGGATTCTTATAAGTAAAAGACACAATACCTATGGTTACAATTGGTATGTTATATGCTTATTTTAAAAATATGACAACACATTATCTATCCTACTAAACAAAAAAAAAAAAAAGCAAGAATTATAGGTGAGCAAACCTAGCTTTGCGAGTCAATATGTGTTTGGTCTTTATTTATTAGGTTAAACGTGACGCCTACCCTTTCAAGCCTAAATGACCAATCTCTTTTTACAAGGATATTTGTTTTGTTTTTGAATTTTTTTCTTAAAAGTTGTTATAAATATAATAATAAAATTTATATTAAATATATTATTTCACTAAATACCATTCGATTTTGCCTTTACCTTTGTTTACAAATAAAATTATTGTATTTGTTTTGATAATATTAGAAATTTGCGCATTAATTATTATATGTGAAACTAATATGCTAAAGTTTTTTAAGTTCGTGATCATGACTATTCAAAAAAAATAAAATTTATAATATTATTTTTTTAATAATTTTTAATAACTTTTTCTTAATTTAATTAATTTTTTATTCAATTCCATAGAAAATACTAAGACATGATTTTTATTTTTATTTAAAAAAACATTACTTTTCAGATCATGGTAAGTTTTTTAATTTATAAACAATACATATGATAAAAAAAAACATGTTTTCATTAAAAATATGAAATATATTAATAAGAAAATATAGTTTAGATCAAAGAGATACATTTTTTTGCTTATTTAAAATTATTTAAATAAAAACTTATTTTAATATTATTTACTATTAATTAAAGAAAACATTCTACTAATAAAAAAACTATTTTGATAAAAAAATGCCTGAATACAAATTATATATATATATATATAAACATTTAAATCATAATCTTTCATACAAATATTTATTTTAATTATAAAAATTGAAATAGAAATAAAATTTGAAAACTACTCTCCGTAAATAACTAATTAAATTCTGAAAGAGATGAGTTATTTGATGGAAATTACCCTTAAAATCCTAATGGGTCTTAAATCAGTAGTGGGCTAAACTTTTATTTTTTATTTTTGTTCTGTGTGGAGTGGGGAGTGGGGAGTGGACTGAACTCCGAAAGATCAATGACAGCTAACTTATGGGCTGCTGTATCTTTTTTCTTAAAGGTACCTTAGATCCAAGTTTTTAAATGTATTTTCTTATTCAAAATAATGGGTGGACTTTGAAATTGTGATGCATCAAAATAACTTTTTACTTGAAATTATATTAAAAAAATAAATTAATTTAATAATTTTAAAAGTTAAAAATATTTTTAAAAAATACATAAAAATAAATAAAAAAAGACATGCGAAACACCGCCTAAACCCATCAACAACTTTGGGGGGAATGCGTTTTTTTTAATAAACAAAAGAAAAGTGTTATCTCATCCTACAAAGGACACAAACACTTGTATCAATTTAATATTCTTGAGCCTACTTTCCGTTCTTATAAAAACAGGCCAGAGAGTGACGTTCTCCTAACCAATTTTTTCTCGAGCAACTAAATATTGCTTCGAAGAAAAAAAGAACCAATTTCTGGAGGCTCAAGCCTTGGTCCCTTGGCCCTTCGTAATATCCATTTCTATCATTAGTGCATGTAGTTGCCACCCTACAAAATATACCTTAAGGCATGGAGATTGATCAGTCAACAATTCAAGAGAAGGCCGGACCTTTAACGCGTGCATGGGGCTTGCTCAAGGTTTTGCCTGGTAAGGCCGAGGCCGAGATTTTAAGGGTTGCAAAGAGCATAAAAAAACTTGGAAAGGATGACCCAAGAAGAATCATCCACTCCCTAAAAGTGGGACTAGCTCTCACACTGTCGTCCTTAATATATTACTTGAGGCCCCTCTATGATGGCTTTGGGACTGCAGGAATCTGGGCTGTGCTAACTGTGGTGGTAGTTTTCGAATTCACCGTCGGTAAGTTGATTGGTAAGGCTGGAGTATTGCTTATATTAGCTCAAAAGGATTCCAAAAGTTCTCATATAACTTATTTACATCTGTTTATTGTTCAGGTGGAACCTTGAGCAAGAGTTTGAATAGAGGTTTTGCAACATTAGTAGCTGGTGCTCTAGGGCTTGGAGCTCAGCAATTGGCCAGTCTCTTTGGCGACAAAGGGGATCCCATTGTCCTTGGAATCCTTGTCTTCTTGTTAGGTATATTGCTTATATACAGACAAAAGCAGCATACAATCAGTCAATCAGTCATTTGCTACTTGTCTGATTCAGCAAAAGAAGTAATTTCAAAAATTAAAAATGATTCAACGGGCAATTAAATCCTTTTAACCAATGACCATACTGACATAAGCACTACTGTTTAGGCAATCTCTCTCTCTCTCTCTACATACACACACACGCATGCACGCACGCACGCACACAGCTTATTAATCCAAGTCACTTTGGTTGCATGCAGCTGCAGTATCTACTTTCATGCGATTCTTCCCTCAAATCAAAGCTAGATATGATTATGGAGTCTTGATATTCATATTAACATTCAGTTTGATAGCTCTTTCGGGGTGTCGAGTTGAAGAACTCTTAGAAATGGCACATCAAAGGCTATCAACAATAATAGTCGGTGGAGCAACATGCATAGTGGTATCCATCTGTATCTGTCCTGTTTGGGCAGGTGAAACTCTTCATAACTCGGTTGCTGCCAATATAGAAAAGCTTGCAAGCTACCTAGAAGGTTTCAAAATCATTAACTTAATTCCTTTTGTTTTTTCATTTCATCTAGATATAATATTTTAACCTGAAAGGTCACTAAAAAAATTAAAAATAAATAAATTCACAGGTTTTGGTGGTGAATATTTTCAGTCCTGTGAGCGTTCCAATAGCGACAAATCATTTCTTCAAGGATATAAAAATGTCCTCAATTCAAAATCCACTGAAGAAGCCATGGTAAGGACAGTTTCCACTAACTTGCACTTTTGTCTTGCATGAATGCCACTACCTTCTACGCTTTTGTTGGGCTCGCTGAACTCTCTTTATACCGATAGTTGCCAGCTTGCTGTACACTTTCAGCTGGCTGTGCTAAAGTACTAATAAATTAGCGCTCCTGACCTATATTGCAGGCAAATCTTGCTAGATGGGAACCTAGACACGGCCGCTTTCGTTCCCGGCATCCATGGAAACAATACTTGAAGATTGGAGAGCTCACACGTCAATGTGCTTACCATATTGAAACTCTTAATGGCTACATCAACTCTGACATCCATGTAATCTATCATAACTCTTTCTGTGACTGTTTTCATTTAAGATAAAAATTACGATCTACCACCTTTAGATTGAACCATTTCTTAACTAGAATATACCAAATTAAAACCCAAAATCGACCCTCTGGTTCCATTGGACTAAAATGGGTCTATCTACTTTCCTCCATTTAAATACCAACAAAATTCATGCATATGCACACCATCCATAGTGTTTTGATGAAATCACCCTACAAAGCTGCTTTAAAAGGACTTTACATAGGTAGCTTCCTTTCTACAAAGAAACAAAAGAAAACAAGAACAAGGATTATTTTTTTTCTTTAGTCCATAGCTTATAAAATTAATGATTAATGTAAAAAACAGAAACATATTATGATACATTTTCCAGGCACCACTAGAATTCCGATGTAAAATCCAAGAACCATGTACACTGATTAGTGCAGAATGCGGCAAAGCACTGAAATCGCTGGCTTCGGCTATCAAAACCACGACTGTTCCATCCTCAGAAAATGTCAACGTTGAGAACTCCAAAACTGCAGTCCAGGACCTCAAAATTGCTCTCAAAGCTGTCTCACTTGAGCACGATCAAGACCTTTTACAAATTCTGCCAGCTGCAACAGTTGCATCAATACTAGTTGAAATCGTTATATGCGTGGAGAAAATATCCGAATCAGTACACGGGCTCTCTAACCTAGCACACTTTAAGAGTGTTGAACTTACTGTGTCACCAGGGAAACCGCACAGAGGAAGCATAAAACCTGTTTCAGAGGGTGACAGTGATCATGCTGTTATTACAATACATGGAACATCTCCAGATTCTCCAGGAAATGAGACTCCTAAGGCACCAAAGCTTGGCTAACGAGTAGGAGTGTAAATATGGTTGGAAATTTATTTTAAATAAATAAATTATAAGGGTAAGAGAAATTAATCTCAAATAGAACTTTTTATTTTTCTATATTTAATTTTTAATTTATAGTGGCTAATTAATAATTAATAATAGTAATAATTAATTCTTATTAATTTTTCAGTCTTTTTATTTCTAAAATTCACTATAAAAAAGAGGTGAATAAAGAGTTTTTAAGCAATTTTTTATTTTTCTAGATTTTTCCATACTCTCATCTTATTTTTAGTGTTTTTTTTTTATGCTTTGGTTTTTCTTTAAATTATAGAGCTTAAGTTCATCTTGTTGAGTGATAGTTGAGTTTCATATTTTTTAGTTCAAAAAACTTATTTAAAAGTGCATTTAAATCAAGGTGGTGATGTTAGAATCTTACGTATAGTAAACATCCTAATTGCACAAGTGATAGATAATAAAGTTTCAATAACAAAATATTTATCATTCACAATAACAAAAATCTCATTAATTTAAAGTTCTTCAACACACAAGTACCCTTCTTCACTTTAATTTAAGAATATGTATTTTTATTATTAGCATGCATGCTTGAACTTTGAATTAGTATCAATTATATGTTTGGATATATGTTTAGTATGCATGCTAGTATTATATTTGTGTTAATTGATAACAAGTTTTTCATGAGTTATTATTTTTGCATGCTTATAAATTTAAACTTGTATAAACTTTATGTAAGATAATTTTAATATGCCAAACATATAAACACAATGAAAAATTAATGGAATACATACCTCTTTCCAAGTTTATCCCTTCTTTTTTAATATAACACTTAGCTACAAGTCTAGCTTTATATCATTTGATATTACTAGAATCATCTCTTTAGGTTTTATAAACCCATTAACAGTCATTGGATTTAGATCCTTCTTGTAATTTGATGAGGTCCTTAACTTGATTTTTAGACATAGACTTCATTTTTTCTTAATGAAATTATACCACAGAGCATAGTTTTCTCCATTCATGGCTTGTGAAAATAAATTTGGATCATTTTTAGGTCTAACATCAAAGTCATATTCTTGAAGGTATACAACCGATAAGAATGCAAGATGTCATATTTTTATTGCTTAATGTTTAGTTTTTTATATTTATTTGATACCTAAATGTACTCATTATTTTTATATTTTGATTTAGGATGCAAATATAGGTGTTAAGAATAAAACAAAGCTAATTAGACAATTATGGACAATTTCGACACAACTTCATAATCTAGATATAACTCTTTCATCCAAACTCCAATTGAGATGATTCAAAATGCTATGTAGCCCTAAGAAACAGTTCTATAACTTTCATGTTTTGAGTTAGAGAGATATTGACTGAATAGAGGTTGAAATTGAGCATAGAGCCATTACACCTATATTGTCAATGTGCTGGAATGTTATTGGGCACGCAAATTTATTACGATGTGATTTATTTTTAGAAGCTTCTAGACTCGGTGCATGAATTCCAACTGAAGACATCATTTTCCTTGTTATATAAAGACTATTTTTTTATTTAATAATTTTATTAAATATTCAGATTTATTGGTTATTATTGGAGGATAATATTGAGAGTATTTTTAGAAGATTTTATAAGTTTTTAAAGAGGAAAAAAACATATAAAGGAAATAAAGAGGAGATCAGATCAGACTTTTAGCCTCTCTCTTCTTTCTTCCACTTCCTCTTCTCCCTTCTCTCTTCCTTCTTTTCCTTGGAGTTTTCATGATGATACTGTGCAACTAAATTTTTATTTAGTCAAAGAAAACATAAGTTTTTCTTCTTGAACACACATGATCAATAATTTATTGAATTTATAGTATATTTTATACCCTCTAAATTGAATTTAATTCAAAGCTTTTAATGAAATATCATGTTTCTAATTATTTTGAGTGTCAAAAATTGAATATCAAATGAAATTCAATATCTAAAAAGTATATAAAAGTAAATTAGAGTTCAATTCCAAAGATAAAAAATTTAATGTTAAAACTTATTTTTTCAAAATACCCATCTATTCATCTTTTTTTTAGAGACATTTGAAGAAATAAAATGAAGATGATAAGGATAATATGGGAAAAAAATATAAATTAAATTTTATTTTTTCTAAACATGTAAGTCCAACTTATTTATGAATTGAATTCAAATAGAATTGATTCAAGTAAATTGTATTGTCTTAATTGATCTCCAAATCATGCTTGCTTCACAAACTCAGGAAAATCCTCTCTTATTAACCAGGCTGCTTGAAACCGAAAAGGAGAATTCCTTTTTAATCCGTGGTCAACATTAAGATGAAGTACAATAGGAAGATGACTAACCACTACTCTTTAATAACACAGCCTCCATTACAGAATGCAAATTACCTGATTCAGTCGCTCTAAAACATCCCCTTTTCCGAGTGAATTTGGGCCCCTCAAAGCTATTATCCTAATACAGTCATCCATACACTTAGAAAAGCAATATGGCACTAAAATCTCCTCTTAAAACCCACGGCTCTAAAATTCCTTCTGACAATTGAGCTAATTCCTTCAATAGAATATTAAGAACACGTGCACGAGGATGAGCACATACAGCTTGTAAGCAGAAATTTCTTATCCCTGAATTCAACTCTAGGATGCATGAACTAGGCATGATTAACTAAAATGTCCACATGAATAATATCCTCTCTCCGTAATAGCCAAACCCCTCATGAGAATCATGATGCCTCGATAAGGTGTGATCTTGGAAACCTCAATTGCTTGATAATTCTAGATGCCCTTTATCCACTGACTCGGGGTTTTACAATTACCAAAACACTGGGTTTATGTATTTTCACAAGCTAACTACAAGAAGCTTTAAACAACTTACAGGCAGCACCTTAACAGTTACATAGTAGAAAATTCATAGTAGTCTAAAAAAACTTCAAATGAATATGGGTTTTTTCATGACTATTTAATGTGATTGAATTTTTTTGAGTTGGGCTTCAAGCCTGGATAGGCCTATTTAGACAAGGGCTCTTTTTCTCTCTATTCTCTTCTCTTCTCTTTTCTTTTTTTCTTCTTCTCTCCTCTCTTATTGGCCCATGATTGAGCTTATTTATCTTTCCCTGTAAGTTTTCCCCTCCCGTCTTTGAAATTATATGAGATTTTGAAGACTCTACTTTTTACTTATGGGGGCACATTTTGATTCAAATGGAAGGTGGAGACTATGATAAATTATGAGAGAACGAACCAAGAGTGTCCAATGTCAATTGTCTTCGGTTTGCACGAGTGGAAAAAGACAGCATAGTGTTTAGGTGAGTTGTCCTAAAAGAGGAGTGGAAGAAGATAATAAACTTTTCAGATGCGTTGTTTTGAGATGAGTAGTGAGCATGATTGTTGTCCAAATCAGATAAAATTTCTTTATAAAGTATAGCTAAAGAGAGCTCGCATGGAGAGTTTTGACATTTAAGCTTGAATGGAGATTGTTTTGTACATATTATGCAAGCATAGATGGAAGTGCATATCTTGGTGACCCTACTATGTTGGGGCTAGGTGTTGTCCTCAGTCGAAGGAGAGAAACTCTTGTGTAAGTGGAGAATCTTGAGGAGAAAATATCATAATGTTTTTGGGAAATTATTATATAGAGACATAGAGATATATAAATATTATTTAGATAAAGGTGGACCAAATCATACTCGTGGGGTGTCATTTTGTTTATGGAGATTTATTTCTTTGAAATCCTCTATAGCTTTAGTTAGTTAGTACTAGTTTATCAATCCATAACGAATTTTTTCCCTCAAGGTAACTATTAATAGGGAATCTTCTGACTAATGTGAAATAGACTAGGTAATTTAATTAGTAAAGGAATAATACTTCATGCAGTTGCTAGATTAATTAATTGACTAATGTGAAATAGAATAGGTAATTTAATTAGTCAAGGAGTGAAACTCCAAGTGATGGTCAAGTTAGCTAGTTGTACATCAATTAATACCAATTAATGAAGCAATTAGTCAATTAGAAAAAGAATTTTTTTTAAAAAAAAACATAGAACATTTTTATGATATGAAAGACCACTAAACTCTTGAAGATATGAAAGGCGTGTGATGAGCCTTCCAGATCCATTCTATATACTTAAAAAAAAATGTTATGGAGCTAAACGTTCGATCATGTTTTTAAAAATATTAATAAGTACAATTTTTTTTTTAATTTTCTCTTACAAGAAATTTAGTTTGTGTTTAATTTTAGAAAATAGTTTTGTAGTTTTAATTTTTAGTATTCTTAGTTATTCTTTGCTGTACACAAATTTTGTAAAATATAAAACGCAGGTGCTTATATTTAAAATAATAAAGAAATAGTTATAAAAAATTAGATAAACCAAATAAGGTCCTTATTTTTTAATAGTGGAAACTTTGAAAGAAAACTTTTTGTTGTTTTCTAGTTTCTTATATTTTTTGAGAAATAAGAAAATATATTCTTAAGAAAATAAGTTTTAAATGGTAACACGTTTTCTATTACTCGAATTATTTTTCAAAAAATTGGAAATTCTCCATATTTTTCTATAGTTTTCATATTTGACTAATTTACTGATCACGGGATTTGCTCATATATTATTTAAATATATATTTAATATAGTTTACTAATTTTACATTGATTTGTCATATATTAATAGTTAGAAAGTAAGACCCCATACATATTTATTATAACTCCTAAAAAACACTTTAAGAAATTAGTATAATTTTCTTAATATAGTCATTAAGAGTTATCCTTGATTTGTCACCAAGGTCAAATAAAATAAATTCTTAATATCATGCTATTATAAAAAGGTTTCATTACTTTATTTCAAGAAAAACAGATAGCTCAAAAGAGATATTTTTTCGTTCAATTCATATAAATAATTTTTTTAATTAAAGAAATCTTGTCTTGTCTTGTCTTGTCTTTTTTTTTAAGAAAAAAGTAAAAATATGATACGTTTAATTCAAAATCATTTTATAAATAAAAAACTATGGTTTTGATTTATTAAATTAATATATTTTGATGTAATTTTATTATTTTAATTTTGAGGTTTTATGTAATAGCATTTTTGGCCTATTTTCAAATATTTGTAGTATTTCAATATTCAAAGTAAAGAGAAATATGATACTATATTGATTAATATGGGTTATGAGTGATTTGAGAAACTTATTTTATATTATATATTGAATGTTATGTGTCATACATTAATAGATATGTAATGAAAACGGGGTTAATATATTTTTTAGAAATTGTACTATTGTTTTAGTATCTTTCTTAATTTGAAATACGGTTGAATTTGCATATTAGCATTGATAAATATTTTATATTCTCATAAAAAAAATAAGCATGTTCCTTTTATGGAGTATAAGTCTTTTTGTAAACACTTGACAAAAAAAGGGGTAAAAGTAAAACGACCCCGCCATCGCTGTCGATTTCTGAATTGGCAGCGACACAAATATTGTTGCCGATTTCTGAATCGGCAGCGGCTTGTGCACTGATAAATTCACGCGTTTTGTAAAACCCTGACGAAAATTTATTATTGCGCCGACCCATGTTAGGAAAAATTGAGTATGGATCGGCTTGCTCTAAGGGGAAGTGTGAGGGAGCAGAACCGGCCTATTCTAAATGGGAACTATGAAGGACATAACCAACCCTAGGATGAGTCAAATAGGGATAAGAACAAGGGTAACCAACCTTCCAAACACCCCTCCATATTTAAAGGGATATAAATGCAGCAAAGGAGAGAGAATGACATTTGCTTTCCCCAAAAATGACAGCTGTCATTGCAGCTGCAGCAGCTACAGCAGCCACCCCTCCCAAGAAGATAATTGAACCAGACAGCCTACACGCCAAGCCTCATGAGTGTAGAGTGAGTAGAGAGTTAGGAGAGAAGAAAGAGCTAAGATCTCTCCCCTAAAACTGGTTGCAGCTCTGCTAAAATAGCCTCTCTCTCTTTCAAAGAACCAATCACCAAACCTAGCTGTATATTGTCTTCTTTGAGTACTTGAGTGAATGAGAGTTAAGGAAAAGGGTGGCGACTAAAACCATGAAAGAAAAGGGAGCCTAGGGCCGACTGGAACCAGTTAGTAGAGGAAGAAGAGCAGAAAATCGAGATTTGAGGGAATAACCATACCACCAAGACCAGCTCAAAAGTTGTCTAAAGAACGTGAGGTAAGACTAATATCCTTCCCTTGGCTGGTTGTTACCCCATATTTCAGACAAAAGGGAAGGGAAGAAAACTCGAAAATAGAAGGGGTAGTGTTCTTGCACTTAACTCAAGGAATCTTGACTAAATGGACAGACCTGAGTAGAGCAAAGGATAAATAAACACATGTACGGACCCTTACCCAAGAAACATGGATGATTTTGAAAGCATGAACCTAGGGAATGGCCGGTCATAGCAAGGGCTGGATAGAATATGAATTAGAGTAACTAAATACATGGATAACGATCTTGTGAGACTTCTAAAGACATATTTGAATCAAAAACAAAATCATACCTGTGTTAATGATGTAAGTTCTGCATGTTTGATTAATGACATTATATGGAAAGGTGTTGGAATGATGTTAAGTGCAAATTGTGTTATTAATAAACCTTGGAAGCATGCTGCAGCTGAAACAGGAATTACACCATATAATGCTTCGGTATTGTTCGTTGATGAACGGACATGTGTGATTGTGAAGCAAGAGATTGGATTATGAATTGTGATTGTGATTGCACTTGTGAGAAATATGATGATTTACAATAGTAGCTAAGTGTAAGACCAGAAATGACTTAATCATCGCTACCGATTTCTGAATTGGCAGCGGCATGGATTTCACTGATGATTTCAACGTCAAGTATAGAAATATGTCTCTTTGATGATTTCTGGGTTAACAGCGACTCAGTTTTCATCAATGATTTTTAAGCCACCAGTAGGCTGTACTCGCTGATGTTTTCAACATCAGTCGTAGAAATGTGTTGCATTTATGATTTCTGAGTAAGCAATGACTCAGTTTTCATCAACAGTTTCTGATTCAGCTGAAGCCTATATGCGCTGGCGATTTATGTCGAATTGGGTGTCAGCAGCGAATCAGTTTTTGCTACCGAATCGTGGTGCCTGCAATGAATCAGTTTTCGTTGTCGAAAGTTGCTGAATAATGGTATCTGTAGCGAATCAAATTTCACTGTCAAATCGTGGTGTCTGCAGCAAATTAGTTTTCGCTGCCGAAAGCTACCGAATAATGGTGTCTGCAGCAAATTAGTTTTCACTACTGAATTGTGATGTTTGCAGCAAATCAGTTTTCGCAGCTGAATTGTATTATGTACAGCGAATCAGTTTTCGCTGTTGAATTTTAATGTCTATAGCAAATCATTTTTCACTGCCGAATTACGTGTCGCCAGCGAATAAGTCTTCACTATTAAATTCTGAATCACTAACGAATCAGTTTTCCCTGCTGATTTTCTACGATAGACTCCCATGAAAGAAATGACTTAAATGCTTGTAATGATTTCATTGTATGATTGTGTAAAATATGGAACACTTGAATGTGAACACATGGATTCTTGAAATAGGTGCGGTGATGAGTCATGTGATTTCAGAATACAAATGTGCTGACTTGTGACCATTGATGTGTTAGGTGGTGCAACCAGGATCGGACCTTCGACCAAGCAAGGATACCCTACGGGAGGAATAGGTAGGTGACTTCCACCCCCTTTTAACATAACATGAGTTTCTAAAGTGAATTTATTATGAAGGATCTATTATTGTGCTATATAGAATGCTAAATTGTCACGAATGATCGTATGAGTATTATGAATGATCTATTATTGTATTGTACTGAACATTAACTATCATAAATAGTTGTATGAGTACTTCAAAGGATCTATCGTTGTATTATAATGAATGTAAATTGTCACGAATGTTTGTATGAGTATTACAAAGGATCTATTGATGTATTGTACTGAACATTAACTATCACGAATAGTTGTATGAGTATTACAAAAGATCTATCATTGTATTATACTGAATGTTAATTGTCATGAATGTTTATATGAATATTGCAAAGGATTTATTGTTGTGTTATACAAAATGCTAAATTGTTACGAATATTTGTATGTGTATTACGAAGGATCTATTGTTGTATTGTACTGAACATTAACTATCATGAATAGTTGTATAAGTATTATGAAGGATCTATCGTTGTATTATATTGAATGTTAATTGTCACGAATGTTTGTATAAGTATTGCGAAGGATTTAATGTTGTGTTATACAAAATGCTAAATTGTTACGAAATGTTTGTTTGAGTATTACAAGTGATTTATTGTTATGTTATACTGAACGCTAAACTATTATGGAACATCTGTACAAGTATTATGAAAGGTCTACTAGTATGTTATAGTGAATGTTAAATTGTTATGAATCATTTGAATGAGCATTACAAAGTATATATTATCATGTTATAGTGATTTCATAAACCGTCTATGGAATGTTTGATTGGTTAATGATTAACTTCGGCTAATGGCATCCTAAGTGGATGACTGGGATGAACAAATGATGACCGAGGTGAATAAATGATTAGCTTGGGCTAATGGCATCTTAAGAGGATGATCGAGGTGTATAAATGATTAGTTTCGGCTAATGGCATCCTAAGGGGATGACCTGTATGAACAAATGATTAGCTTCGACTAATGACATCCTAAGTGGATGACCGGGATGAATGAACAATTGACTTCAGCTAATGGTGTCCTAAAAAGATAGCCGGATTTGAGAGTTATGAGTTAGTTTCAAGAATTGATGCATTTATGTGTACTATGTTTTATATATATCAAGTATATGAAAGAACTACGATTGTTATGCTTTAAACAGAGAATAATGTTAGTTCGGTTAACGGTATTCAAGATCGATGACCGGGTTTGAGTATTGTAATTAGCCTCGGTAATTGACAAATTATTAAGGATGGTATCTACGTAAGTAAGGAGAAATGAAATAATTATGCTTTTTTTGTCTATGAATGAAATGTAATGTTGATATTGCTACTCGTGTGTCACGACCCATCCTTTTTGTCTATGAAATGATGGGTCGTGACACACGGGTTTTGTTATAGGGTTTTGAGTTCAAAAAATATTACAAAAGTTGTTCCTAAAAATTAAAAAAAGAAAAAGTTGTTACAAGTAAGATTTAACATAAATATTTCCTTTCATATTTATTTTCTTTTCTTCGTGAACAATTGATTATAATAAATTTTCCTCATTCTAAAAAAAAGAAGATAATAAAATTTCGCTCATTTGTATTCCTCAAGAGAGATTAATGGAACCCCTCATGGTGTGAAAACAAAATAAAACTCAGTGAGGAACTTAATTTCTAAAGAACGCTCAACGTATAGTGCATATCTCTAATTATAAGCTCTACAGTGTCATTTCCTAGCTAGCCACAGACAGCTATCACCACTTAGTTTCATAACTAGGTGGACCAGCTCGCCATGCCAAAAAATTTTTAATGCTAAAAAAAATATTTAAATGATGATAATATAAGATAATTCAAGTCAAATTTACTAAATTACAATCCAGGATATAAGACCAAAACAAATTATATAAAAAAAAAATATTGTAAAACTTGAGGTCTAATAACTTAATATCAAAGATTAAAACAAAAAAATTCAAAAAAATATAACATCGAAAAAGAAAACTCAAGTCAACTCAGGCTAACTTGACGAACTCATTACCCATGATATGAGATCGAGATAAAAAAAATATAATTTATAAAGAAGAACCTAGTAAAAAATATCAAAGTTCAATAAATAAAAAAACTCAAGCTAACCCAAGTTAACATTACTAACCCGCCCTCGGAATAACCAAATAGAAAGAAAAGTGAAAAAACTAGCAAAGCTCAAGGAAATATAATTTAATGTAAAATGATGAAAATATTGAAAAAAAATAAAAGTAAAAAAAAATCAAGGAATTATTTTTTATTCAACCCGGGTTAACTTAACTAACCTGCCACTCATGACATGAGATCGGGATTAAAAAAAAATTTAGACTTCTAAAATAAGTACCTAGCAAAAAAAAAAAACGAAGTTAAATAAGAAAAAATGAAAAAGAAAATGCAAGTTAACTCATTTAACTTAATCAACCCGCCCTTAAAATAACCAAACAAAAAGAAAAGTGAAAGAATAAAAAAGCTCAAAGACAAATAATTTAATGTATAATGATGTAATTGGAAAAAAAAAGTCATAAAAAAACCTAGGAAAAACGTTTTTGTGTCAACTCGGGATAACTCGACTGACCCGCCACTCGTGACATGAGATCAAGATAAAAAAAAAAATTAGACTTTCAAAAGAAGGACCTAGTAAAAAAGATCGAAGTTAAATAAAAAAAAACCATTAAGAAAGAAAATGCAAGTTAACCCAGGCTAACTTAACTAACTTGTACTTAAGATAACCCATTATAAATAAAAGCAAACAAAATCACATTACTCAATGATCAATAATTTAATGTCAAATGATGAAATTGTAAAAAAAAAAACATTAAAAAAAAAATCATAGTTAACTTGACAAACTTGTTACCCAAATTATGAGATCAGGATAACTCAACGAAAAGAAAAGTGGAACAAATAATGAAGTTAAAGGCCTAATAAGAAAATATTAAATGATGAATTTGAAAACAAAAATTTAATAAAGGACCCCAAAAAAATGTTAAACTTAAATTCGGCCTGGTCATGAGGCTAGAAATGCCTTGTTGGAAGGCAATCATGAAAAAATAATAAATTTAAATATCCAACCGTAAAACAATTTTAAACTCAAACAATGCATACAAAAAATCGTACAAAAACAAAATAATAATTAGGGCTTAAATTTAAAAACAAAACAAACTAAGAAAGATAAAAAAAAAAATCGACAAAATGAGGACTAAAACTAGAAAAAAAAATCAAATGAAATTAAATGTTAAGGGACAAAATTAAAAAAAAACAAGAAAAATCAAGAAAAAGAATAAGAATATAACAATTAAAATAATGAGGACCAAAATTAGATTAAAAGAATAAATGAAATAAAATAATAAGGGTGAAATTAAAAATAATATAATAATTAAGAAAAGTATAAAACATAGAAATAGAGCAATCAAAAGTAAATGGATCGAATTGGATAAAAAAAATCAAATAGAAAAATTACAATGATGAAATAAATAGTAATAAAAAAAGGAGGGTCAAGATCGATAAAATTACAAACTTGAGGACATAATTATTTGTTGGAAGGGTTTGCGTGAATTTCAAGGGCATGAGAGAGGAAAAGAGAGAAAAGAAAAAAAATTTCATCGCAGCTCAACCAAACCTTTTCTGTGAGCACGCGCCACACCACTAAAAAGAGAATGACACGCTGTCGTGGATGGAGGATTTTGGTAATCGAACGGCCCCGCATGTGCCACTTGAATGGCGTGGGGGTGACTTAATAATATATAATTTCTGAAAATTAACGAACATTCTCTAACCAAATCTAAAAATAACAAAAAAAAAACTGAATAAAAAGACTAAAACATCCTTAAATTCAACCTCTTTTTTTTTTTTTTTAATTCCAAAAGTAATTACTCCATTTAACTTTTTTTAAAAATAAAAAAGAAGAAGCTCCTACATGCATACTCATTTTTTTTTCTCCTAAAGGTATGATCGTAACTTAATTGTACAATTATATTTAAAAAGACTAAAGAGCCCCTCACCGAAAGCTTAATATTTTTTTAGCTTTTAAAGATAAAATAGTTATTTTAATGTAATAAAAAAGGTGTCCCTACTAATATGTCCCCAATTAATTTTGCAATGACCAATATAATTTATGAAAAAAACAATTCTACCTCCTATTGCAAGTTTCATTAATTTCATCTTCGAGAGTAAAAGTATAATTTAACTATTTCAGCTAACAGTAAAATGTATCTATAACTAAATACTTTATAGATACCTTTTGAGTTTGTTTTTTCAATGTTGTGTGTGATAACTGATAAGAAGATAGCAGCAAAATAATCTATCTATCTCAAGAACTCAAACGCTCATCTCTAAAATATAATATAACTAATCATCTAGGTGGTGGTCCAGTGGTAAGAGTTTGGGACCAAGAGGTTTGCTCTTTCTGTGGTCTTAGGTTCGAGCCCTATGGTTGCTCATATGATGGCCACTGGAGACTTACATGGTCGTTAACTTCAGGGCCCATAGAATTAGTCGAGATGCACGCAAGCTGGTCGGACATCCACGTTAAACTAAAATATATATATATATATATAATACAACTATTTGCTTGCTTCTGAAAGTCCTAGCTAGATGCTATTACCGTGTAGTGTGGCCTAAATTTCTAAAATCCATGATACAATGGATCGAGGGCACCAGTGCGCGTATCAAAAGATTAATTCCTTAGATAACGTAGACTAGTTCTGTTGCACACATTTTGCTGTGATTACGGATTTGAAGTTTCAGTAATATTCTTGTGAGTTGAAATTATTTAAAATAAAAAACAGGTATAAATTCAAAACATCATCAAGTTTACACGTTTGAAATTTAATAGTAAGTTAATCAAATTAAATTATCAAGACCATTCTCAACTCAATTTCTATATGTGAAATTATTAAATTAAAAAAAAAACTAAGTGACATGGGAAAAAAATGAATAAATTGTGCTTGAAACAATAAAGGATTTTTTTTTTTATTTCAATTCAAGTTCCTCTGTTTTTAATTATTCTTAAACAATAAAGTGAATTTTGATTTTGTAAAATTAAACAATAATCTAATATCAAATATTGTTTTGACATTATTATAAGCAGAGTTAAGCTAATCGAATCAAAATATCAATTTTAATTTTAAATTAACTCAATTTAAAAGAATTAAATAAAAAATAAATATAAAAAAACTAAAGAATGAAAAAAAAATCAAATAACAAAAAAAAAAGATAGTGAATGAACCGTAAAACACTTAGGCCAATTATTAATTTTTAAATTTTTTAAAGTTTTTTTTCTTAATTCTAAAAAAGGGAATAGGGATCTGCCACATTTTGAAGGATTATTTTTTAAAGAAAATATTTTTCTATTATCCTCCAAAAGACATCAGTATAAATACATGTATAAATTTAATATTCATAACCTTATAGAGTTTACTTGAAGATTAAGAATAAATACTCTCGCTTTTGTTTTTGTTTTACTTTCTAGGTTCAAACTATCGGGCTAGTACTCGAAGAATTTTAGTAAATTCTTTTTAATACACTATGCTGATGTGGGGAGGAAGAAATTTAGTTTTCATTGATATGTAAGCTAGTCCAGGAAATTTTATTTATCTCTGATCAGCTAGAAAGATAAATAAACAAATTTAATATTCTTGCGCGTGTAATCAAATTTCAAGAATATAATCGGTAATTATTATCAAAAAATCATCTTACCCTAATAATTTAAACTATTAGTTGAGGTTTCAAGATATAATTTATATTATTCTCTAATACATCCCTTCAAGTGAAAGTCTTTTGGGCTTGAAACCTGTACAGATTTATTTTACCCTGTGCTTAATTTTTATCAAATAAATAGGGATGGTGAGATTCAAATTTGTGACCACTTGGTCATCAAGGCTCTGATATCATGTCAAAGAACCATCTCAACCCAATAACTTAAGTTGTTAGATGAGGTTCCAAGATATGATTTATATTATTCTCTAATACAACCCCTCAAGTGAAAGCCCTTCAGGCTTGAAACTTGCACAGACCAATATTATCTTGTGCTTGATTTTTATCAAATAAATAGGGGTGGTGAAATTCGAACTTATAACCACTTGGTCCTTAAGGTTCTGATATCATATTAAAGAATTATCTCAACCTAATAACTTAAATTGTTAGGCGAGTTTTTAAAATATAATTTATATTATTCTCTAATAAAATGAATTCAGAAGATAAATAATGAATCCACTTTATTTTCCAAAAATAACTCCACTGTTAAATATTTTATTATTTAATTACGCATCCTCCCTTTCTTTAAAACTTAGTATTCTATAAAGTAGTTGTCGTCGATTAGTCTTTCTATATATTTTCTTTTTTCATAATTTTAAATTAACTTTTTTTTTCCGTATCTATAGATTTAATCTATGTGATCTTGTATCACCTATTTGTTTTCCTTGCATTCGACTTTGTAACTTATTCATACTTTAATTAATAACTATATATAAAAACATAAATTCTGTCCAGAGATATA
>Ga0307515_10004368_pt1 | contig 29310 bp, 34 predicted proteins | sample 17_EM_MG_FD_194513 | JGI IMG/M metagenome (GOLD analysis project Ga0307515, IMG submission 194513) | Populus trichocarpa ectomycorrhiza microbial communities from riparian zone in the Pacific Northwest, United States - 17_EM | ecosystem: Host-associated > Plants > Roots > Unclassified | place... | reverse complement strand
TTGACAGAGTCTCCTTTATATTGAAAGGTCCCAAGTTATCGACATTTAACCTGTTTACACTTCTAATATTTCACATATCATAACTCAATCAAAACCCAATCGTTTGGGTCTCAATCCCACAAACATCATCATCATCACAACCATAATATTTATAACATACATTGAACAACAAATATCATTATAGAGGAATAAATGAGATAAACATGTATACATGGACACATTCATATGAAATTCAGAGTTAAGATTATCTATTCAAGTTTAAACATTGATTATACAAATTAAGTTATATAAAAGTTGTAAGATTACAAAATACAAGGGTATACTCCCTAGAACCTAGAATTTACAAAAAGTAAACATAAGCTAGGATCTACTCCTGTCGTGCATGCGAGGGTCCTGAAACAAAATACATATTATTAAAACATGAATATCACAATAAATATAACATCACAAATATCCAACAATTTAAAAAGGCAAACATGCATTAATATTTTATTCACTTCTCCCTTCTGGTTTTCATTGGAAACTCTTTCTCATTCAACTACTAAAAACCGTTTCCTCTTCCATTATCAACCTCAATTCAAGATTTCATAAGATCGACCATGATTATTTCCGCTTAACATATTACCGGTACTAATTTCACTGGTAACATCATAACCCCGTAGGAGTCGACGCAAGGTGATCCCCTTCCCCGGGATCCTAACATACACTAAATGTATGCTAGCCAATACATGGTGATTCCCTTACCCGGGATCCTAACATACACTAAATGTATGCTAGCCAATACATGTTGTCTTACCCGGGATCCTAACATACACTAAATGTTCGGGATCCTAACATACACTAAATGTATGCTAGCCAATACATGTTGATCCCCTTACCCAGAATCCTAACACATACTAAATGTATGCTAGTCAAAACATGAGGATCCCCTTCCCTAGGATCCTAACATACACTAAATGTATGCTAGTCCAAATATGACGATCCCCTTACCCGGGATCCTAACATACACTAGATGTATGCTAGTCCATACCCCGTATCACACTTCTCGTATTTTCGTTGTCAGCAATAATTTCATCACTTAGCAATTCACACAACAACCTTTCACCTCGAATACATATACATTCCAAATAATATCCAAAATATCGACATCATTACACAACTTTCCTCCTTTCATATAATATCCAACATTCGGTAATTCACATTCCATATCAATAACATATTAAATTATGGAATTTAACTAGAAAGTAGAGGTGCGGATCACCTACCTGCAATAGAAGCCCTACTTGTGCTCCCCTGCTGCTACTGCACCACACTTGTGGTCCCTCATGCAATCACAGGTTTATCTCATAAATTTTCCTCATTCAAGGATATGTTTTATAATAACCATATCAACAACCAATAAGTCTTTCTTTCGATCATTTCTTTATATTTTATGTTTTTCTCATTACAACCATTAATATTGTTGTTCTTTGTCCAACCATAGTTATCATTCCTTTCTTTATATTTGAACTGTTACTGTTTAAATCTCGAACGGTTACTGTCCAATTGTTACTGTCTAGATATTGGACTGTTATTTTCCAACCATTACTATCTTGAACTATTATTGTATTGACCGTTACTGTCTAGAAATTGAACTGTTACTATTTAGACATTGGACCGTTAACTGTTTAGACATTGGACCGTTACTGTCCGACCTCTCCTCAAGATTTAAACTATATCCAGAGTTCTAGAACTCCGTTTCAAGTGATATTGGTCTCGTTGGAAAGCTAAGACACGAGGCTACAAGTTCTCTAAAGGAAGGAGAACCCAGTTCTGCCCCCAAGATAGTCAAAATTGTTCATCAACTAATCAGTCCTACTGCCCTATAGGGTCTATCATGACCCAATCTCGGTTGGTGACCCATAACTGGAGTTTTATAGCTCTAAATTGTTAGTTAGTCAACATCCGAAACTACAATTTCTATGAAGGAACCGGTTCCTAATTCCTTTATTCTCCTACCCGAAATCGCATCGAAAGTCAGGAGATGAGTCTGTCCAGATTCGTCACCCCTTCCGTTCACACATAACATTCATAAATTACATTTTCTGGGTAAATTATCATGGTTTCACGTCCCCAATCATATACAACATATGAATTAACTTAATTTTAACATCTATTACATTTTTCCCAATTCAAGTCTAAGAACCCTAATCTCTAATTCAACATCAAGGCATCAATTCATAATCGAATTTGAAACGACTTATAGGACCATGATTAGACCATCTTACTCGGTAAAAATCAAGGTTTCGATCTTCAACCAGTTGAAGATTTTCGACTCCCTATTTTTCCGACACTCCCCTCCATCTTTTGTTCAAATTTTTCTTGTTAATTCCTTGCCCCTAAGTGTTTATTCTACCTATAAACCCTTAATCTTTGATGGGTTCTTAAAATTTGGTGTTTCTCTCTTGATTTACAAGAATGGATACAAAAACTTCTTCTTTTCTTTCCTTATGGTTGCTGCAGATTTTTGGTGAGGAGAGGAGTATTTATACTCTATAATTTCTCTTATTTGCACTTAGGTCCCATTTTCTTTAAATGTATTTTTTTCTTTAATTAAATCCAACCCTCGACATTACCAGGTTTATTTATAATGTCTCGAATTATTTTGCCCAAAAATTTATGTTCAAAAATTTCTGAATTCCTATTTTTATTTAACCATATGCATGAATTTCTTCACTTTTATTTCTCATGTAGTTAGTTTGCTATTTAAGCAGCCTTTATTTTTCCCGGGGTTTACAATAGATGTGTGTTTGTGAATTGTGATTGTGACTATGCTTGTGATATGATATGATGAATTGCATGTACAAATATGGGAGTGTTGGGCATCAATGTTTCAACTAGGGGGGAGAGATAAACCATGAAGAACTATGCATAATGAACACACTTAGAGTAACATGAGCTAAATTAGAAATAGGACCCTTATGTGCTGTAGAATTATTATGAGTTGTGTTGATACATTGCCAAGTTACAATTGAGAATATAAAAGTGTATAATTGTAGCAATGTTAGATGTCGATATGGGAAAAAAATGATTTGGGAAAACCTTGTTAAATGAACATGTGTCGATGTTTATATTGGTTGATGATGAATGATGAATGAAGTGTGATTCAGTGAGGTTTTATGTCCAGCTAGGTTGAGGCCTAGCATAAGCCTTACGCTTGGCCGAAGGAAAGAAGTGAAACCAGAAACGACTCAATCGTCACTGCCAATTTTTGAATCGGCAATAACAGGAATTGCGTTGATGACTTTTAAGTTATCAGCGGCTCAGTTTTCGTCAACAATTTCTGTGTCAGCAGCGAATCAATTTTCATTGCCGAAATGTGGTGTCAATAGCGAATCGGTTTTCGTTGTTGAAGTGTAAACAAGTTATATTATGGGATTGAGACCCAAGATGATTAGATCGTGATTGAATTATGAGATGCGGGATATTAGAAGTGTAAAAAAGTTATATGTCGATAACTTGGGACCTCCAGGTATAGGGAGACTCTGCCAAAATTTCAGTCGAAATTTCAACAGACTTTTATATGAAAACCGTATAAAAAAAATTTCCCTGTTTGCTTATGTGTTTGGAGGTGATTTGTTCCAGAAAAATTTAGATTGTTACATTTGGTATCAGAGCTCAGGTTGCTATTTCGGGGACTGAAATAATGATATGGTTTTGAAATGTGTTTCAAGATGGTTAGAACTAGACAAGGAACCAAGACTGATCCATCCCTAGTTCGGGAAAGTGACCAGAGTTCTCATTATGAGAGTAATCCATATTGGGATCCCTTGGTAGACACCTCCTCTCATGTACCTGCAACATTAGTACAATCCGAGAGGGGCGGGTTAGTAGGACTTCGAGATGATTCAGAGTCTTGTCAGATAGAGGTATCATTTCCCGAGGCATCTGATAGACATTGGGAAGATAATGTACCCCCACCATTGGCACTAATAGCTATGTCAAATCCATTTTCAGATCCTGTCTTTATGGATCATATAGTGAGAGCTGTAGTATCAAGGATGGTAGCGGGAGCCTCCAGTACAGCTCTTAGACCAGGGGGATTAGTCACTATAGTATAGTGGGTGAAAGGTACGCGAGAGATGGGTTGTGTGATTTATTGTGGGGAGGAAGATGCAGAGGTTGCTAGGCAATGACTAAGAAAAGTGGAGAGAGAGTTATAGATCAAATACAGGTGCCAAAGGAGTTACGAGTGGATTGTGTGACTCATCTATTGATTGAGAGTGCCCACTCTTGGTGGGAGTCCATTAGAGAGAGAAGATCGGGGGATGTATTGAGATGGAAGGATTTTCGTGAGGAGTTTGAGGAGAGATACTATTCTTAGGAGCATAGGAGGGAGAAAGAACATGAGTTTTTAGATTTAAGGCAAGGAGATTTGACAGTTCTGGAGTATGAGAGGAGATTCCACGACTTAGCAGCTTTTACCTCCACTTATCTTCCTACGAAGCGCCACAGGGTAAAGAGGTACCAAGATGGACTGAGGCAGGAGCTGAGGATAATATTGATAGCCATGCAGTTTTAGTCTATTCAGGATTTAGTACGGGCTGCTCAGGGTATGGAGAGGGTGATGAAGGATGCCCCGAAGCCAGTGGTTGAATAGAGTCAGGCGATTGGAGCTAAGAAGAGAGATTTTGGATTTTCAAATGGGAGACCTCCTCTCCCAAAGAAAGGGAAAAGTGGAAAGTCTTTGGGACAGTTCTAGAGAAGATGTGGGAGTTACACCCCAAGGGGTAGCTCAGGAGGATCTAAACAGGTTGGTAGAGGAGGATCCTGGGGAGGACAGACTAGACAAGGAGCCACAGTTGCTGGAGGGTCTACAGAGCAGAGGGGACCCGTGTATCCATTTTATCAGAGGTGTGGCCAGAGACACCCTAGAGATTGCTCCGTTATGTCGGAAGATGTTATATTTGTAAAGGAGAAAGGGCATCGATAGAGAGAGTGCTCGTATATGGGCAAAGGCTGTTATTATTATGGGGACACGAGTCATAGAAGGAAGGATTGTCCCCGTAGGGCTATCAAGGGAGCCCAAGGCCAGAGGACTGATGTTCAGAGCCAACAACAATCAGTTATAGTTGATCGCCCTGCTAGACCCACCCAGTCAGGGATGAGTGCTACTTGAGGGAGGCCTAGATTTCAGGCTGGGAGGACTCAGGGTTGAGTATATCACATGACCCAGGAGGATGTGTGTAAACCCCAAGAAAATAAAGGTTGCATAAATTGCAAACTAAATAAATGGGGAATAAAAGTGAAGAAATTTATGCATAGGTTTAAATAAAAACGGGAATTAGGAAATTTTTGGATATAAATTTCCAGACGAAATATTTTGAGACATTATAAATTAACCTGGAAATGTTGAGATTTGCATTAAATCAAAGAAAATAAACTAAACTAAAAGTTGTGGGGTGGAATTATAAGAAATGAAAAGAGGTATAGCTTAATTATAAGAAGAAAAAGATGTGGGGGTAAAAATAATAGAAGAAAAGAGAGAGTTTTTATAAATACTCCTCTTCTCACCAAAAATCTGCAGCAACCATAAGGGAAGAAAAGAGAGAGTTTTTGTATCCATTCTTGCAAATCAAGAGAGAAACACCAAAATTTCAAGAACCCATCCAAGATTAAGAGTTTATAATTAGAATAAACACTTGTGGGCAAGGGATTAACAAGAAAATTTGAACAAGAAGAGAAGAGGGAGGGTCGGCTGTCATTAGAAAAAAGAAGAAGGGAGTTGAAAATCTTCGATTGGTTGAAGATCGAAACCTTGATTCTTACCGGGTAAGGTGTTCTAAACATGGTTTTATGAGTCGTTTCAAATTTGATTATGAATTGATGCCTTGATGTTGGGTTATAGATTAGGGTTCTTAGACTTAAATTAGGGAAAAAGTATTAGTTGTTAAAATTAAGTAAATTCATGTGTTGTGTGTAAATGGAAAGGTTGAGAAATCTGAACAGTTTCATCTCCTGACGTTTAGAGAGATTTCAGGTAGGAGGATGAAGGAATTAGGATCAGGTTCCTTCATAGAAATTGTAGTTTTGGATGTTGACTAACTAAGGAAATTGGTCTTGCTCAATTTGGAGCTATAAAACCCCAGTAATGGGTCACCAACCGAGACTGGGTCATGACAGACCCTGTAGGGCAGTAGGTCTGAATCGTTGACGAGCAATTTTGACTATCTTGGGGGCAAAAATGGGTTTTCATTCCTTCATAAGACTTGTAGCCCCATGTTTTAGCTTTCCAACGTGACCAACCTTGCTTAAAATAGAGACCTAGAACTTAGTATATAGTTAAAAATCTGAGAAGAGGTCGGAATGCGACCTCTGCAAACAGTAACAGTTCAAGACAGTAACGGTTGGACAATAATAGTCCAAGGTCTAGAGAGTAATGATTGGACAGTAACAGTCTAAGGTCTAGATAGTAACAGTTGGACAGTAACGATCCAAGGTCTACACAATAACAGTCCAAGGTCTAAACAGTAACAGTTGGACAGTAACAGTCCAAGGTCTTGATAGTAACAGTCTAAGGTCTAGACAGTAACGGTTGGACAATAATAGTCCAAGGTCTAGAGAGTAATGATTGGACAGTAACAGTCTAAGGTCTAGATAGTAATGGTTGGACAGTAACGATCTAAGGTCTACACAATAACAATCCAAGGTCTAAACAGTAACAGTTGGACAGTAACAGTTCAAGGTCTTGATAGTAACAGTCTAAGGTCTAGACAGTAACGGTTGGACACGAACAGTTCCAGGTCTAGATAGTAACAATTTAAGGTCTAGACAGTAACAGTTCAAGACAATAATAGTATAAGGTCTAGACAGTAACAGTTCAAGGTCTAGACAGTAAAAGTTGGACAGTAACTGTTCGAGATTTAAACAGTAACAATTCAAATATAAAGAAAGGGATGATAACTATGGTTGGATAAATAATGACGATATTAATGGGTGTAATGAGAAAAACATAAAATGTAAAGAAATATATGATTGAAAGAAACACTTATTGACTGTTGATATGGTTATTATAAAACATATCCTTGAATGAGGAAAATTTATGACATAAACCTGTGATTTGCAGGAGGGACCACAGGCGTGGTGCAGAAGTAGCAGCAGGGGAGCACGAGTGGAGCTTCTACTGCAAGTAGGTGATCCTCACCTAAGCTTTCTAGTTAAATTCAAGAATTTAACATGTTACTAATATGAGATGTGAATTTGAAAACGTTAGATATTATGTGAAAGGATGGAAGTTGAAGTAATGATGTTGTTATTTCAGATAGTATCCTGAATGTATGTGTGTTCAAGGTGAACGACCCTTGTGTGAATTGCCAAGTGATGAGAGTACCACTGATAAGGAAAATATAAGAAGTATAATATGTGTTTCGACTAGCATACATTTAGTGTATGTTAAGATCCCGGGTAAGGGGATCACCGTGCATCGACTAGCATACATTTAATGTATGTTGGGATCCCAGGTAAGGGGATCACCATGTTTTTTACTAGCATACATTTAGTGTATGTTAGGATCCCGGGTAAGGGGATCTCAATACGTTAATGCTAATGGGATGATGATGATACCGATGAAAAGGGTATTAGTAATGTGTGGGTGAAACAGTTGCGGTTGGTTGATTTTAATGGAATCTTGAATTGAAGTTGGAAATGAGAGATGAAACAATTTTCAGTAGATGAATGAGAAGGAGTTCTAACAGAAACTAAAAAGGGAAAAGGAATAGAATAAGAATACATATCTACCTTTTTAAATTATTGGAAATTTTTGTTACTGTACTTATTGTGATATTCATATTTCAATAATATGTATTTTATTTCAGGACTATCGCATGCATGACAGGAGCAGATGTTAGCTTTTATTCACTTTTGTTATGTAGTCTAGGGAGGATGACCTTACATTTTGTAAACATGGAAACATTTGTATAACTTAATTTGTATAGTTAATGTTTAAACTTGATTAGATGAACTTAACTCTATAGTTCATATAATTATGTTCCATGTATGCGTATTTATATCTTTTATCCATTCATAATGATATTTGTTATTTAATGTATATCATAAATATTGTGGTTGTTATGAATGATGATGTTTGAGGGATTGAGACCCAGGATGATTGGGTCGCAATTGAGTTAGGAGATGCGGGTTATTAAAAGTGTAACAAGTTATATGTCAACAACTTGGAACCTTCCGGTATAGGGGAGACTCCGCTGAAATTTCGATAGACTTTAATATAAACACAATTTATATATATATATATATATATATATATATATATATATATATATATATAAAATTTGTATTACTCTATTTTTCAGTTGACAAGAAATTGTTGTTTTATCCCAGATACTAGGGATGTTACATTTTGGTACCAGAGCTTAGGTTGCTATTCCGGGGACAAGAATATTGAAATGTGTTTCAAGATGGTGAGAACAAGGCAAGGAGTTAGGACTGATCCATCCCCAGTTTGGGAAGTGATCAGGGTCTTCATTATGAAAGTGATCCAGACTGGGATCCCTTGGCAGACACCTCCTGTCATGTACCTGCAACATCAGTACTCTGAAAAGGGCGAGTTGGTGAGACTTCGAGATGATTTGGTGTCCCGTCAAGCAAAGGTATCAATGCCTGAGGTATTAGAAAGATAAGGGGAGATAATATACCCCTACCAGTGGCACTGGCAGCAGCGTAAAACCCATTTTCAAATCCTGCTTTTATGGATCATATAGTGAGAGCTGTAGCAGCAGGAATGATAGCGGGAGCCTCCAGTACAACTCCTAGATCAAGGGGAGTAGTTACCATAGTGCAGTGGGTGAAAGGTATGGGAGAGATGGGTTGTATGACCTACTATGGCGAAGAGGATGCTGGGAACTGGCTGAGGAAAATGGAAAGAGTTATAAATCAGATGCAAGTGCCAGAGGAGCTACAAGTGGATTGCGTGACTCATCTGTTAATTGAATGTGCCCACTCTTGATGGGAGACCATCAAAGAGAGAGGAGATCGGGGGAGTATTGAGATGGAGGGACTTTCATAAAGAGTTTGAGGAGAGGTATTATTCTTGGGAGCATATAGGAGGGAGAAAGAACAAGAGTTTTTGGATTTGAGGCAGGGAGATTTGATAGTTTTAGAGTATGAGAGGAGATTCCAGGACTTACCTTCCCACAGAGCGCTAAAGGGTGGAGAGGTTTTGTGATGTACTGAGGCAGGAGCTGAGGATGATATTGATAGCCATGTAGTTTCAGTCTGTTCGGGAATTGGTATGAGCTGCTCAGGGTATGGAGAAGGTAATGGGGGATGCCCCAAAACCAGAGGTCGAGCAGAGTCAAACGTCTGGAGGTAAAAGGAGAGATTTTGGGTTTTCGACTAGGAGACCTCCTCTGTAAACACCAAAAAAAAGAAGAAGTAAAGCCAAAATGACTCCATCGCTGTCGATTTTCGAATCGGCAGTGACGCAGGTTTGGCAGCCGATTTGTGAGTCAGTAACGATGCAGTTTTAGCTGCTGATTTCTGAATCGACAGTGACATGGTTTTGGCTGCTGATTTCTGAATCGGCAGCGATCCAGTTTTATGGTCGATTTTTGAATCGGCGGCAACATGGTTTCCACTGCCGATTTCTGAATCGGCAGCTAGGGAGTTTTCGCTGTCGATTTTTGGATCGGCAGCGACGCAGTTTTCACTGTCGATTTTTGAATCGGCAGCCATTCGGTTTAATTGAAAGTTTAGGAAAACAATCAGGTTGTCTCAAGGAGTTAAGAGGGAGGGGTAAAACCGGTTTTGGATAGACCAAAACAGGGACAAGAGCACATCTAAACCAACCCCAAACACCCCACCTCATTTAATGTGAAGTATAAATGCAAGGAGAGAGAGAAGGTGACCCTTTCTCTTCCCAAAGTCTGCCTACAACAGCTGCATGTCCAGCTGCACGCTTCTCTTCTCTCCCTCCTTCCCAACAAAAACTAAACCAAAACCAGCAGAGAGTACCTCTGTGGACATGTGATAGAAAGAGAAAGTTGAGATCTTGAGGGGAGGCCGAACAACTGCCTAGAGGGAAGGGAGAAGGGGCTGGAATGTGTGGGAAGAAACTGATAGAAGAAAGAGAACCGAGAGAGAAAGAAGGAGAAGGAAAACCTGAAGAATGAGAGAAGGAACTCTACCAAACTGTCTATAAAACTTAGATCTGAAAGGTATGGGTCATGTAGTCTTCTCCCTCTTGTTCTTGAAACCTAGAACCGAAAATGATGAAGGAATTCTTACGAAAAAATTGACCTAAGACCTCTAAGCTAGTTGTAAAGGAAACTAAAACCGACTAAGAGGACAAAGAAACATAGATGAAATAAGGAAAATTTCCATAACATCTAACAAAGAAAAGGTATAAAATGTAAAGAACAAAACATGGTAAAGGGTCGGCCTTAGCAAAGGGGTTGGCAAAAATACATGTGTGTGTGTTCTACTGAGATTTGATGAAAGATTTTGTGTTGGAATTGATGGTTTGCAATGTGTGTTCTGCTGGAATTTGATGAAAGATTATGTGCTGGAATTGATGGTTTGCAATGTGTGTGTTCTATTGGAATTTGATGAAAGATTATGTGCTGGAATTGATTATTGCATGTGTGTATTCTGCTGGACTTTTGTAACAGATTATATACTGGGATTGATTGTTGCATGTGTGTGTGTATGTTCATGCTAAAATCATGTGACTTTATTGAAACCTAATGTTAAATTGCGTGTCTGCAGCGAAATTGTAATTCGCTGCCGAAATTGACTTGGGTGGAGCGAATTAACATTCACTGCCGAATTGTGTGTTCTGCAGCGAATTTGGGATTCGCTGCTGAAGTTGAATTGTTTGCAGTGAATTTGTAATTCGCTACCGAAATTGAGTTGGGTGCAGCGAATTAACATTCACTGTCGAATTGTGTGTTCTGCAGCGAATTTGGGATTCGCTACCGAAGTTGAATTGTCTGCAGCAAAATTTGTAATTCGTTGCCGAAATTGAATTGTTTGAAGCGAATTAACATTTGCTGCTGAATTGTGTGTCCTGCAGCGAATTTGGGATTCGCTGGTGAAGTTGTATTGATTGCAGCGAATTTGTGACTCGTTGCTGGAATTGAGTTCTCTGCAGCGAATTAGCATTTGTTGCTGAAAAACGTGTTGGCTGCAGCGAAGTAGGATTCGCTGCCAAAATTATAGCACCAGCAGTGAAACAGTTTTTACTGCCGAATTGTGCAGCCTACAGCGAACCAGTTTTCGCTGCCGAATTGTCCAGCCTGCAGCAAGTCAATTTTTGTTGTCAATTTCTACAATAGGCCTCCCAGGCAGAAATGACTCAAATGCTTGCAACAATTTCATTGTATAATGGTGTAAAATGTGGAACACTTGAATGTGAACATATGAACTCTTGAATTAAGTATGGTGATGAATGTGATTCAAAGATACAAATGTACTGATTTGTGACCATTGATGTCTTAGGTGTTGCGGTTGGGATCGGACCATCGTCAGGACAAAGACAACCCGCAGGTGGAGCAAGTAGGTGGTTTCCACCTTTTTCTCGTATGATATTTATGTTTTGAAATGATTTACTTATGATGATATTTTATTACATCCTTGTTGAATGGTGAAACGACGATGAAGTGTTTGATTGAATTCTTGATGATTGTCGAAATGACTATGAAATGCCAATCGAGTTCTTGATGAATGTTGAAACAATGACAAAATTGTTAATGTTCTAAAATGACCGATTTGAGATGGATATATTATTGTGTTGTGATGAATATTAAACCGAATATGAGATGTTGATTGGGCTATTATGAATTTGGGCTGTGAAGAATGGTTGTATGAGTATTATGAAGGATCTATTGTTGTATTTTTATTGAATGTAATTGTGATGAATGTATTACGAAGGATCTACCGTTGTATTATATTGAATTAAATTGTCACGAATAGTTGTATGAGTATTATGAAAGATTTACCGTTGTATTATACTGAATGTTAATTATCACGAATGGTTATATGAGTATTACAAAGGATCTACTGTTGTATTTTTATTAAATGTAATTGTGACAAATTGTTGTATGAGTATTACGAAGGATCTACCATTTTATTATATTGAATGTAATTGTGATGAATGTATTACGAACGATCTACCATTTTATTATATTGAATGTAATTGTGATGAATGTATTACGCAGGATCTATCGTTGTATTATATTGAATGAAATTGTCACGAATGGTTGTACAAGTATTACAAAAGATCTACCGTTGTATTATATTGAATGTTAATTATCACGAATGGTTGTATGAGTATTACGAGGGATCTATTGTTGTATTGTATTGAACATTAACTGTCATGAATGGTTGGATGAGTAATACGAAGGGTACTATTGTGTTATACTGAATGCTAAACTGTTATGGAATGTTTGTTTATGTATTACAAAGGATCTATTATCGTGTTACTGAATATTAGACTATTACGGAACGCATGTATGAGTACCACGAAGGATCTGCTATTATGTTGCAGTGAATGTCAAATTGTTATAAATCGTTTGAATGAGCAAATCCAGGGATATTACCATGTTATAGTGATTTCACAAACAACCTCTAGAATGTTTGATTGGTTGACGATTAGCTTCTGCTACTGACATCCTAAGCGGATGACCGGGATGAACAAATGATTAGCTTCGGCTAATGGTATTCGAATGGATGACCGGGACAAATGATTGATTAGCTGCGGCGAATGGCATCCGAATGGATGACCGGGATAAATGATTGATTAGTTACAGCTAATGACATCCGAATGGATGATCGGGATGAACAAATGATTAGCTTCGACTAATGGAATTTGAATGGATGAATGGGATAAATGATTGATTAGCTTCGATTAATGGCATCCGAATGGATGACTGGGATAAATAATTGATTAGCTCCAGCTAATGGCATCCAAAGCGGATGACCAGGATGAACAAATGATTAGCTTTGGCTAATAGCATTTGAATGGATGACCGGGACAAATGATTGATTAGCTTAGGCTAATGGCATCTGAATGGATGACTGGGATAAATGATCAATTAGCTCTAGCTAATGGCATCCAAAGCGGATGACCGGGATGAACAAATGATTAGCTTCGGCTAATGGCATCTGAATGGATGACCGGGATAAATGATTGATTAGCTACGGTTAATGGCATCCGAATGAATGATTGGGATAAATGATTGATTAGCTTTGGCTAATGGCATCCAAAGCGGATGACCAGGATGAACAAATGATTAGCTGCAGCTAATGGCATCCGAATGGATGACCGGGATAAATGATTGATTAGCTACGACTAATGGCATCCAAAGCGGATGACCGGGATGAACAAATGATTAGCTCCGGCTAATGTCATCTGAATGGATAACCGGGGCAAGTGATTGATTAGCTTCAGCTAATGGCATCTGAATGGATGACCGAGATAAATGATTGATTTGCTTCGACTAATGGCATCCAAAGTGGATGACCGGGATTAACAAATGATTAGCTTTGGCTAATGACATCTAAATGGATGACCGGGACAAGTGATTGATTAGCTTCAGCTAATAGCATCCTAAGTGGATGACCGGGATGAACAAATAATTAGCTACGACTAATGGTACCCTAAGTGGATGACCAGGATGAGTAAATGACTTACTTCAGCCAATAGCATTCTAAGTGGATGACCAAGATGAATAAATGATTGGCTTCAGCTAATGGCAACCTCAAAGGATAGTCAGATTTGAGTGTTATGAGTTAGTTTTAAGAACATATACGTTTATGTATACTACATTTTGTATATACTAAGTATATGAAAGAACTACAATTGTTATGCTTTAAACGGAGAATAACATTAGTTCGGCTAACGGTATTCGAGATGAATGATCAGGTTTGAGTATTGTAATTAGCCTCGGTAATTGATGAATTATTAACGGTGCTATTTACATAAGTAAGGAGAAATGAATGAATTATGCTCTTTTGGCCTATGAATGAAATGTAACGTTAATATTGCTTTATTATTCTTTCTTAAATTGCCTATAATGCTTGAAATTACCTTGTGTTGTAACAGGGACATCATACCAACATAGTGCGTAAGGAAATTCGTTTTGCGGCTCACACATTTTGAAAAGAACTATATATCCGCATGTTATAGGTGATATGAGTTCTGCATGAACGGACATGTTAATCACTCAATTAGTCGTCCGACCCTTTCTGTAAAGACTAGTAATGAAAAATTGAAACGGAACACGAATGTGAAAACATGAACAAGTTAATATGATGTGTATGAATATACATATGAGGTATTCATCTAATAAGGATGTCGTGTTGTGAAATTACATGAGGTCAGGATAACGAAAATACTAGTTGTGTAACTTGTTGTTCGACACTCTTATATGAACTCGTGATGATAACGAGATTAGAACAAGAATATGAACTTATGATATGTCGATATGATGTAATGTAAACCTATGAGTATGGAAATATAATATTATGGGCACGTATATTGAGAATTCATTCTATGGGAATGTTGATTTACGTTATCCTACATAGATTGTGCCTTGTTAATGAACAGAATGCAATGATAAATATGAAGAATGATATGGTGAAAAACATCAAGAAACCGGATGATTTAAAAAAAAATCCAGCGATTTTGGCCTTGAAAAAGTCGGGTCGTTACATCCTCTCCCGAAGAAAGAGAAGAGTGGGTAATCATCAAGACATTTCCAAATGAGAGGTGGAAGTTTCACCCTAGGAGGTAGCTCAAGAGGATCTAGACAAGTTGGTGGAAGAGGATCCTGGGAAGGACAGGCTAGACTTGGAGTCACAACTGCTGGAGGGTCTACAGAGCAGAAGGGACCCGTGTATCCATTCTGTCAGAGGTGTGAGCAGTGACTCCCTGGAGATTGCTCCGCGATACCGGGGAGATGCTATATTTGTAGAGGAGAAGGGCATCGATGAAGAGAGTGCATGCCTATAGACAAAGGCTATTACTATTGTGGGGACACAAGTCACAGGAAAAAGGATTGTCCCTGTAAAACTACTGAGGGAGCCCATGGTTAGAGGACTAAGGTTCAGATCCAGCAGCAATCAGTTACAGTCGATCGTCCTTTCAGACCTACCCAGTCAAGAACGAGTGCTACTCGAGGAAGGCCTATAATTCAGGAGGGGAGGACTCAGGGTCGGGTATATCACATGACCCACGAGGATGTTGGAGCTGTACCTAATGTGGTGGTAGGTACTTTACAGTTAGATACAATTCAAGTTTATGCTTTAATTGATCCTAAAGCTAGTCATTCTTTTGTAGCTTATAGAATTGTGAATAACTTGTATGTGTTATCTAGTAAGTTGAGTGTAGGAGTGACGGTTAGTACACCTCTAGAGAGAGTATACATATTAAAATATTTATATAGGGTTAAAACTATATATATTGGAGGGTTAGAATTGATGGTAGATCTTATGCCATTAGAATTATATGATTTTGACTTGATTCTGGGCATGGATTGGCTAAGTAAACATAAGGCACAAGTGGATTGTTTCACCAAATAGTGACAATCCAAGGAATAAGTGATAAAAGAGTAGTGTTTAAAGGGAAAAAAAAGTAATTCCAAGTTGTGTAATCTCAGTTTTGGTGGCTGGAAAGTTAATGAGAAAGGGTTGTTCTGCTTGGTTAGCCCATGTAAGAGAGCTGGAAAAGGGTAGCATAGATTTGGCTAGTATTCCTGTTGTGAGGGAGTTTCAAGATGTATTTCTAGAAGAGTTGCCTAGATTACCTCCGGTTAAAGAAATTGAAGTATCCATAGAAACTATTCCAGGAATTTCTACTATAGCCCAATCTTCTTATAGGATGAAACCTATGGAATTGGTTGAACTGAAGGTCCAGCTTCAAGAATTGTTAGATAAAGGCTTCATCGGGCCTAGTAACTCGCCCTGTGGAGCTCCAGTATTGTTTGTAAAGAAGAAAGATGGCACGCTTTGTTTGTGCATCGATTATCATCAATTGAATAAAGTGACGGTGAATAACAAATATCCACTTCCATGAATAGATGATTTGTTTGATCAGTTAAAGGGTGTTAGGGTGTTCTCTAAGATAGATTTGAGGTCTGGGTACCACCAGTTGAGAATCAAGGAGTAAGACATACAAAAGACTACTTTCAGAACCTGTTATGGGCATTACGAGTTTTTGGTGATGCCTTTTGAGTTAGCCAATGCTCCGACCATATTTATGGACTTGATGAATCGGGTGTTTCGGCCTTACCTGGACCAATATATGTTGGTATTTATTGATGATATCTTGGTGTATTCAAACTTTTACTTGGAGCATGAACAACACCTAAGGGTTGTGCTATAAACTTTGTGGGAGAATTGATTATATGCAAAGCTGGATAAGTGTGAGTTCTGGCTTAAGGAAGTAGTATTTTTGGGCCATGTAATTTCCGTAGAAGGAATATTTATGGATCCAATGAAGGTTGAGGCAGTGTTGAAATGGGAGAGGCCTACCAACGTGAGAAATCTGGAGTTTCTTGGGTCTTGTTGGGTATTACAAGAGGTTTATTAAGGGGTTCTCCACTCTAGCATCACCTTTAACTAAGTTGACCCGCAAGGAAGTCAAGTTTGTTTGGTCGGAAGAGTGTGAAGTGAGCTTTCAAGAACTGAAGGAGAGGCTAACTTCTGCTCCTATGTTGGTCCTTCCATTAGGGACATAAAGGTTTATGGTATATAGTGATGCCTCAAAAAGGGATTTAGGATGTGTATTGATGCAACACGGGTGTGTGATTGCTTATGCATTAAGACAACTAAAGTTGCATTAGGCGAATTACCCAGTTCATGACCTGGAACTTGCAGCGGTGGTGTTTGCCTTAAAGTATGGAGACATTATTTGTATGAGTCATAAGTTTAAATCTTTACGGACCATAAAAGTTTAAAGTATTTAATGTCACAGAAGAAGTTGAATATGCGACAAAGATGGGTAAAGTTAATAAAAGATTATGATTGTGTGATTGACTACCATCCTGGTAAGGCTAATGTAGTAGATGATGCCTTGAGTAGGAAGGGAAAAAGAGTAATGAATGATATGGAGATTAAGGAACGAGGAAGTATAGTGGAATTAAAAAGGATAGGCTTGCGGCTAAGTGTAGGGCTCGAGGGATCACTGTTAGCTCAATTAAAGATCTGATTTGTGCTTCGAGACAAGGTTTTGGTGGCTCAACAAACGAATAGGAAAGTAAATGAGATCAAGGAGAGGGTAAACTAGGGTATAGAGACAACATTTCAAATGTTATCTGATGGGCTAATAGCTATGGGTAGGCGAATTTATTTGCTTGAGGATAAGACTTTGAAAGATGAAGTATTAAGAGAAGCTCATGAATCTCGATTTGCTACTCATCTTAGGAGTACAAAGATGTATAGGGATTTAAAGGAATACTACTGGTGGCTAAATATGGAGGGAAATAGCAGAATTTGTGTCGAACTGTGGGATTTGTCAACAAGTAAAGATAGAACACCAGAGACTTGCAGGGGAATTACAATCATTATCGATTCCGGAATGGAAATGGGAGGATGTTTCTATGGATTTTGTGACGGGATTACTCAGGGGAAAGAAGGGTAATGATGCCATATGGGTGGTTGTGGATCGACTGACAAAATCTACTTTGTTTTTACCTATAAAGATGACTGATTCGGTGGATAAGATGGTGAAATTGTATGTAAATGAGGTAATCAGACTTCATGGGGTGCCAATGTTGATTATATCATATCGGGATCCAAGGTTCACATCGAGATTATGGCCTAGCTTACAAAGGGCATTGGGGACAAAGTTGAATCTAAGCACGATATTTCATCCTTAGACGGATGATCAATCTGAAAGGACCATTCAAACTCTTGGGGATCTCCTGAGGTCCTGTGTGCTGGAGTTTGGAGGGAACTAGAAAGATCTCCTGCCATTGGTGGAGTTTACTTATAAATATAGTCATCAAGCTACTATTGGTATGGCTCCATATGAAGCATTGTATGAGAGAATATTGTACCCTAATTTGTTGGGATGAAGTGGGAGAAAGGAAGCTTTTGGGATCTGAAATGGTACAACTGACAACTGACAAGGTAAAGGTGATCAGAAAGAAGATGAAGGAAGCACAGGATAGACAGAAACGTTATGCAGATAGCTGAAGAAGGCATTTGGAATTCCAAGTGGGGGATAAGGTATTTTTGAAGTTGGCGCTTTAGAAAGGCATCACTCAATTTGGAGTAAAAGGAAAATTAGCCCCGATATATATTGGCCCTTTCAAGATTAAGGAAAGAATCGGGCCAGTTGCCTATCGATTAGAGTTGCCTGCATATTTGGATAAGATTCACAATGTGTTCCATGTGTCATTGCTGAGAAAGGCCAAGATAAACCCCTCATGGGTATTGCCAGAAGTTCCTATGAAGATTAAAGGGGATCTAACCATGAAAGCTAAGCCCGTCAAGATCTTGGGTCGAGATGAGAAGGTGTTGAGGAATAAGAAAGTTCCTTTGGTGAGAGTATTGTGGAGAAGCTCTCAAATAGAAAAAGAAACATGGGAAAGAGAATCTGAGATGAAGGAGAAGTTTCCGCATTTATTCTCCAACATAGGTACCTAACTTGAATTTCGAGGATGAAATTTCTATTAGGAAGGGAGAATGTAAACCCTAGGAAAATAAAGGTTGTGTAAATTGCAAACTAAATAAATAGGGAATAAAAGTGAAGAAATTTATGTATAGGTTTAAATAAAAACGGGAATTCAAAAATTTTTGGATAGAAATTTCTGGACAAAATATTTCGAGACATTATAAATTAACCCGGAAATGTTGAGGGTTGGATTAAATTAAAGAAAATAAACAAAACTAAAAGTTGTGGGGTGGAATTATAAGAAATGAAAAGAGATATAGCTTAATTATAAGAAGAAAAAGATGTGGGGGCAAAAATAATACACTTAAAGGAAATGAGGCGTAAATGCAAATAAGAGAAATTATAGAGCATAAATACTCATCTTCTCACCAAATATCTACAGCAATCATAAGGGAAGAAGAGAGGGAGTTTTTGTATCCATTCTTGCAAATCAAGAGAGAAACACCAGAATTTCAAGAACCCATCCAAGATTAAGGGTTTATAAGTAGAATAAACACTTGTGGGCAATTGTAGAAACAAGAAGAGAAAAGGAAGGGTCGACTATCATTAGAAAAAAAAGGGAGTTGAAAATCTTCGATTGGTTGAAGATCAAAACCTTAATTCTTACCGGGTAAGGTGTTCTAAACATAGTCTTATGAGTCATTTCAAATTCGATTATGAATTGATACCTTGATGTTGGATTATAGATTAGGGTTCTTAGACTTGAATTGAGGAAAAAGTATTAGTTGTTAAAATTAAGTAAATTCATGTGTTGTGTGTAAATGGAAAGGTTGATGAATCTGGACAGTTTCGTATCCTAACTTTCAGAGAGATTTTGGGTAGGAGGATGAAGGAATTAGGATCAGGTTCCTTCATAGCAATTGTAGTTTTGGATGTTTACTAACTAAGAAAATTGATCATGCTCAATTTGGAGCCATAGAACTCCAATAATGGGTCACCAACCGAGAATGGGTCATGACAGACCCTGTAAGGCAGTAGGTTTTATTCGTTGATGAGAAATTTTGACTATCTTAGGGCCAGAACTGGGTTCTCTTTCCTTCAGAGGACCTGTAGCCCCATGTCTTAGATTTCTAACGTGACCAACCTCGCTTGAAACGGAGTTCTAGAACTGTGGATATAATTAAACATTTGAGAAGAGGTTGGAATGCGACCTCTACAGATAGTAATAGTTCAAGACAATAACAGTTCAGGACATTAACGGTTAAACAGTAACAGTCCAAGGTCTAGATAGTAACAATTCAAGACAGTAGCAGTTGGATAGTAACAATCCAAGTTCTAGACAATAACGGTTGGACAGTGACAGTCCAAGGTCTAGACAGTAACAGTCCAAGGTCTAGACAATAACAGTTCAAAACAGTAACAATTTAAGACAGTAACTGTTGGACAGTAACAGTCCAAGATCTAGATAGTAACAGTTCAAGGTCTAGATAGTAACAGTTAGACAGTAACAATTTGAGATTTAAATAGTAACAGTTCAAATATAAAGAAAGGGATGATAACTATGGTTGGACAAAGAATGATGATATTCATGGGTGTAATGAGAAAAACATAAAATATAAAGAAAAAAATGATTGAAAGAAAGGCTTATTGGCTGTAGATATGGTTATTATAAAATGTATCTTTGAATGAGGAAAATTTATGAGATAAACTTGTAATTTGCAGAAGGGACCTTCCTATATAGGAGAGACTCCGCTGAAATTTTGATAGACTTTAATATGAACACCATGCATATATATATATATATATATAAATTTTTATTACTTTGTTTTTCAGTTGACGAGAGATTGTTGTTTTATCCTGGATAATGGGGATGTTATGTTTTGGTATCAAAGCTCAGGTTGCTATTCTAGGGACAAGAATATTGATATGGTTTTGAAATGTGTTTCAGGATGGTGAGAACTAGGCAAAGAGCCAGGACTGATCCATCCCTAGTTCGGGGAAGTGATCAGGGTCTTCATTATGAAAATGATCCAGACTGGGATCCCTTGGCAGACACCTCCTCTCATGTACCTGCAAAATCAATACACTCTAAAAGGGGCGAGTCCGTGAGACTTCGAGATGATTCAGTGTCTCGTTAGGTAGAGGCATCAATGCCCGAGGTATCATATAGACAAGGGGGAGATAATATACCCCTACCAGTGGCACCGGCCGCTGCGTCAAACCCATTTTTGGATCCTGCTTTTATGGATCATATAGTGAGAGTTGTAACAGCATGAATGACAATGGGAGGCTCCAGTACAGCTCCTAGATCAGGGGGAGTAGTTACCATAGTATAGTGGGTGAAGGGTATAAGAGAGATGAGTTGCATGACCTACCGTGGCGAAGAGGATGCTGAGGTTACTGGGCATTGGCTGAGGAAAGTGCAAAAAGTTATAAATCAGATGCAGGTCCCAGAGGAGCTACAGGTGGATTGCGTGACTCTGCTATTGATTGAAAGTGCCCACTCTTGGTGGGAGACTATTAGAGAGAGGAGATCATGAGAGGTATTGAGATTGAGGGACTTTCGTGAAGAGTTTGAGGAGAGGTACTATTCTTGGGAGCAGGGTATAGAGAGGGTAATGAGGGATGTCCCAAAACCAGTGGTCGAGCAGAGTCGGGCGTCTGGAGGTAAAAGGAGAGATTTTGGATTTTCGACTGGGAGACCTCCTCTCCCGAATAAATGGAAGAGTGGGCTATCATCAGGATAGTTCTAGAGGAGAGGTAAGAGTTTCACCCTAGGAGGTAGCTGAAAAGGATCTAGACAGGTTAGTGGAAGAGGATCCTGAGGACAGGCTAGACAGGGAGTCACCACTGCTAAAGGGTTTATAGAGCAGAAAGGACTCGTGTATCAATTCATTCAGAGGTGTGAGCAACGACACCCTGGAGATTGCTCCGTGATGCCAGGAAGATGCTATATTTGTAGAGGAGAGAGGGGTATCAATGGAGAGAGTGCTCGCATGTAGAAAGAGGCTATTACTATTATGGGGACACGAGTCACAGGAAAGAAGGATTGTCACTGTAGAACTACCGAGGGAGCCCATGGTCAGAGGACTGAGGTTCAAAGCCAGCAGCAATCAGTTACAGTTGATCGTCCTATCAAACCTACCTAGTCAGGGACGAGTGCTAGTCGAGGGAAGCTTAAAATTCAGGAGGGGAGGACTTAAGGTCGGGTATATCACATGACCCACGAGGATGTGGGAGTTGTACCTGATATGGTGGCAGGTACTTTACAGTTAGATACAATGCAAGTTTATGCTTTAATTGATCTTGGAGCTAGTCATTCATTTGTAGCTTATAGAATTGTGAATAACTTGCATGTGTTATCTAGTAAGTTGGGTGTAGGAGTGACAGTTAGTACTCCTCTGATTGACATGTACTGATTTCAGTTAAATGGAAGGAGCATTTATCATCTAATGCTGGGAGTTTTCCTGGTCCACAAGTGCTCTGATTTGAAAGGCACACTTGGTTATAGAATTTGGAGAAGGAAATAAGAGTGGGGGAATATGTTTTAATTAATTTCAGAAATATTAGACAAGCAATATGATTGAGATCTGTGTTAATTTAGGAATTTTTCGCTCCACTAACTTAAATGATTATGAGAAACCATACGAAAGGTATCCATCAACCCGAAACCTAAGCCCCATTACAACCCTTAAAAAGACCTTTTGATTTATGGTATGCATGTAAATAAATGGTGGAGAGTGAGAAGAAGGGCAAGCTTATAATAGAGTGTTTTTGGTGGAATAAATTTGAGTGAAATATATACCCTTTCAAACACTTGAGAGTCTGAGAATTTTTCCGTGAGAACTACGTATTTTGTTATTCTATGTTCGAAGAAAAATACTTGATGAAGCAACTTTTAGGATTTCAAATGTTATTCATGATATGTTATGACTATTTAAAAAATATAATTGTTCTTGTTAATAATGTAAAGGCTCCCCGAAACATAAAATATAAAAAATATAATTCTATTTATAAAATTTAGATTGTGAAAAGAGATATTTTCAACTTTATATGTGGACTTTCAAGTACTTGTTTTACCTAAATTTGGTACGTAAGCTATTGTTTTCATTCAAGCTTTTTGAATGGTTTCTGAGGTAAGCATGCTTTTCTTTTTGTGAATTTTTCAATCCTTAATTGTTGATTTGGATCAAGAAAGAAGCAGAATAAATGAATTTGGTTGATTTATCTTTCAAGTTAAAAGAATAAAACAAGTAAAAATCGTTAGGGTTTTTAACGATAAGTTGGCATACTTGATCATTTTTCGCTTTTAAGGCTTTCATCACTGAATATAAATATTGCTTTTCAATCTTTAATTCAATTGACATTAAGGAATTAATTAGGGTCTTTTCTAATTAATTTAATATTTTTCGATCTTCCTTGCCTAAAGGAATTTAAGTATTTGCTTGAGTTAAAATAATACGTATTTTACTTCGTTGTTGGAGTGTCATGCCATGAGAATAGAGTAAATTTTGAAAATCATTCATGTTTTTGTTATTCTCTCTCATTTTATAAAATATTGATGGTTAGTTTGCTTGGTTAATTATCCCCTTTTTGAATGATAGTCTACCTGGTTTTCACTACCGTGCTATAAAAATCAATTCCTTAAAAACAAAGAAAATTCAAAATTAATTTTGGTTGTTTTTACAGCCACCGCGGTCCTAGAAGATATTGAAATTATAATGGTACATGTACCCATGGGCTACTACACTATTTATAAGCTAAGTAATTTTGTATCTTCTTTCTAATTACTTGATACCCAAACAATTTGGTTTTACTAAGTTCTTTATTTCTTGTTATATGGTTTGGTCCTTTGTTTTATTTTTATTTATTTTTTTAGAAAAACTAGTCAACATCAATTTAATAAAATTAATTAAGAATTTTGGAATGGAAGTGTTAACAATAGAAATGTGTTGACAATATATTTTTTAATTTTGAAATTTTTTCAAAAGGATGTTGAAAATGGTGTGAATTTGTTAGAAAAAAAATCATTTTGATTTTTTTATTTTTAAAAAAAATTTAGTCAAACCTCTCAATTTGTGACTTAGGCCTTTACTCCATTGGGTTTTAAAACTATGGTTTTTGTTGACTAATTTAAGTGAATTTTGAATTTTCACACTAATGGAAACGTGTTGACAATATATTTTGTAATTTTGAATTAAAAAAAACAGATGTTGAAAATGACGTGAATACATTAAAAATATATCATTTTAATTTATTTGTTTTAAAATTTTTTAAGTTAATCCAAGTCAAATCTCTCAATCTATAATCAAGACTTTACTCCCTTGGATTTTAAAGCTATGGTTTTCGTTCACTAAATTAAGTGAATTTTGGATTTTAAAAAGGGATGTGGAAAGAATTATACAAATGCAGAAATATTGGTCGATAATTCTAAATTTGTTTTCAATTTTTATATTACTTTGTCTCAATAATTCAAGATTACTAAGATGATCACATGCTAAATTATTTACACCATTAAATGTCATGTACTTGCATGGAAATATATTCCAACATATAGTTTTTTTTTTCATTAGAAATTAAATAATAAACTCAACACAACCACTTTACTTGTTCTTCCTTTTGTTTTTGTTGTTATATACCTTCATAGATTTTACATTTAGTCAATAAACAGATAATCTATTATTTTTTAGGAAATAAATGATTTGAAAATAACTTTCAGTAAGTAAATTTATGGTGAACCAAGTTTTTATTAGTATATCTTTACCAAAAAAAACACCGGATCTATAAAAATTTATGGGTATAAATTTTTTAGAAAACAATCACGCTGGATCTGACATTAGCCAGACCTAGACACGATTGGGCTGGACGGTGTGCCAAGCCCCAGGCATGCTAGGTCTGACGCTAACCAGCATCGTGCTTGATTAGGCTTGGCACACTGCCAAGCCCTAGGCACGTGGGTCTGGCTACCCCCGGGTCTGGCACTAGCCAGACCCTAACGTGAGCAACGCCAGGTATGGCACTAGCCAAACCTATATGCGATTGGGCTTGGCAGTGTGCTAAGCCCCGGCAACATCGAGTTTGGCACTAGCTAAACACAAACATGATTAAGCTTGACAGTATTCTAAGCCTCGGGCACACCAAGTCTGGCACTAGCCAAACCCACACGTGATTGGGCTTGGCACATTGTCAAGCCTCGGGCACGCTGGGCTTGGCAATGTGCGAAGCCCCAGGCTCGCCCAAGAAAATACGCTTTCTCCTATGGGCACATCCAAGGGAATTATCATACTCTCTTAGACTCACCCGAAGGAATGTCCATCCTTTCTTGGGCACGCCCTAGAGAATGATCACATCCTCCCTTGGGCACGCCTAAGAGAATAATCATCCTCCCTTGGCAAACCCAGGGGAATGAGTTAATGTAGGTCTGGCAAACATATCAGACCCAATATACATAGACTTAACATTTAGCCAAGTTCAAGGTAATGTGGGTCTAGTAAACATGTCAGACCTAAAGTACTTGCACTTGGCAGTCAACCAAACTCATTGCACTTGGACTTGGTCATCTGCCAAGTCCAAGTTAACATGGGTCTCGCAACCATGTCAGACCTAAGACACTTGAACTTGGCAGTCAACTAAGTCCATTGCACTTAAACTTAGCGGTTAGCCAAGTCCAAGGTAACATGGGTCTAGTAAACATGTCAGACTCAAGGCACTTAGACCTGGCAGTCCTGCAAGTCAAAGGTAACGACCATCCTCCCTTGGCACGCCAAAGGAAATGAACATATCCTCTTTAGGCACGTCCAACGGAATGACAAGGTAACGACCATCCTCTCTTTGCATGTTCAAGAGAATGACCATCTTACCTGAGGCACGCCCAAAGGGATAACCCCCCTCCCTTGGGTCTAGCCTAGGGGAAGAGCTCAACTTTCATGAGCTCAGCTGCATCTAAAGTCTTGGACCCTAATCTCCTTACATCTTTTAGGTGTAAAAAATCCTCCAGAGACCCACTATATTTCTATCAAATATTAATATAGATGTAAGGGATATTTATACCTCATTAAATGCTATTATAGTAAAATTACACTCCAGACCCTTCTCTTCACAAAAAGACAAGACTCATGGGCTATAAAAGCACCATGAAAATTTCAAATTAAAGTTTCACAATCTTCATTCTCTATTGCATATATATTTTCAGAGCATCTTTATCTATAATATTCTTGTATTTTCTCTCTATAAAAAGATACTTATTTAAGCATCGAAGAGTCCCTATTTCCACCAAATGATACCTTTTGCAGGTACTAATCCCAAGTCACCTTGGCCTACCAAGCACCATGTATATGTTATCAAACCCCTTGGCTAGGGAGAATGGATGAGATTGCTCAGAACAATTGATTAATCAATTATCCAACCTGGGAACCCTATTCCTAAGCTACTTGGATTTTTTAGGACTTCATCAGTGGCGTTGTTTGTGGGAACTAATAAAAAAGCCATCGGTTTCATTCTAAAGCTTGCTTTTGAAATTTTTAGACCATTTCATGGCACACAACCAATACCCTCTTGGGCTAGGACGCAGGGCAAGTCTTCTCGTTACTGCAAACACTCCTGCCCAAACAGAGCTTCAACAACTCCTCAATCAGGTCTGACTCCTCACTAAGGCAGTGCTAGCCACTCAAGGTGAGACAAACAAATTTGGGCTATGCTTTGCCAACTTCATAAATATAGTTGGAGCCTTGAGATTTTGAGAAATTTCCAACAAGCATGAGTGGAATGTTGGTTCAAATCGTAAAACATGTGAAATATTTTTTACAACTATAAAAAAAACAGAGATGAGTCTCCCTCACGCCGAACACTCTACTCAAATAAAAATTTACTATAGTCAATGAGAATAAGAATGTAAGTTTCTTATATATAAATGACTTATTCAAAATGATTGTTTTCATTTTCTCCAGGTGATACCTAAGAGCCTTTCAATAATACACCTTGGAAAAGATGGACTTGATCTCCCTAGTACTATATGCACCACTCTCTATGGAATTGACTTGGTCTTCCTAGTTCTATATGCACCAATATTCAAAAGGATAAATGTAATTACCCAGTGCTATATGCAACAGTCTCCAAGTTATAGATGTAATCTTCCTGATGCTATATGCACCAATCTCTAGGGGATAGATGTAATCTCCTCAGTGTTATATGCATCAATCTCTAAAGGATAGATGTAATCTCCTTAATATGCACAATCTCGAAGGGATGGAAGTGATTGGTCTCCTTGGTACAAATAGCAAAATCATGTAATCACCACTCTTAGTGGGGGGGCTCTCATGCCCCGTCAAATAATAATAATAATCATGATAGCCACTCTTTAGTGGATGACTTTTAAGCTACATGACAAGGTTGGGAAAGCTACAGGCTCTCACTCACCAAGAACTTATAATCACTTAGAAGTTTCTAAGTATAGGTTCATCCTCATTGAGTTCCACATAACCACTTAGAAACTTATATAGATGATGGGCATGGTACCAACAATTTCTTAGAAATTTAAAAAGTACAGATTCTTGTTCTTTTATATAGTAAAGAATTTCTTTTAGTCCAGATGCATATTTCTTTATATTTTTGCCGGCTTACCTTTCTTTTTCTACGAGCAAAACTTACTACTCTACCTGAATTGCAAGATTAATTAAAGTCTTTGCATATTATTATATCGCAAAGATTGGGGGCTATTGATGAACCAAGTTTTTATCAATATATCTTTACCAAAACACATCAGATCAAGAAAGACTTACATGAATAAATTTTCTGGAAAACAAACACGCTTTAGTGAAGGCGCGCTAAGCTTGGTAGTGTGTCAAGCCCTAGGCACATCATGCCAGACCCAAATGCAATTGAGTTTGACAGTGTGCCAAGCTCCAGACACGCCCAAGAAAATGTGCATCTTTCCTTGGCACGTCCAAAATAATGGTTATTCTCCCTTAGCACACCAAAGGAAAACATATATGAGAGTTACTTTTTTAATGGAAGTCAATTATTTATAAATCATGGAATATATTTTATCACTTATTAATCCATTTATATAATTTTTTTATAAAAAAAGTTTGCACACACTCATTTATTAATTTGTTTATATAATTTTTTTACACACACACTTTATATATTTATCCTTTTTAAGCTTGTTTACTTCATTAATTGAATATATTAATAAAAATATATTTTTAATTTTTTTTTAAAAGCGTCAACAACCACTGGTGAAATATTTGCTAGTGAATATATATATATATATATAAACAAACTTTAAGTATTTATATGTATTTTTTTTGTTACAGATTTGGAGATTTATTTTTTATTCAAGTCTTGCCGCATTGGATGATGACTTGTTATTTTATTTTTTGATATTTTAATTGTTTTTTTACTAGGAGTTTAGAATTTGTTTACTAGGTGGACATAATTATTAGGTCTGTGATGCCGCCAAATAGGATAGCATGTCAATTTGTCATTTTTATTTTGCATTTAATAGTCATATTTTTACTTCAATTTAAATTTACAAGTATTTTTTTACTGTAATGTTTTTGAATTATAGTGTAATTGGTCTGTACTAATAATAATAATAATAATAATAATAATAATAACATCATATAATTTTACTAGTACCCAAAGCGAAGAGCCACCTAGAATTAGATGATTAAAGAGCACAATTGTCACCTAGAATTAGAGGATTAAAGACCATAATTGTCAATTATATATTCAATTAATCAGGCTCTAAGTTTATTTTCTAAAAATCATCAGTTCGAGTCGCACAAATCTCAGAGTCACTGAAAACTTACATGATCGTTAGTTTAAGAATCCATGAGATTAGTCAAGATACACACAAACTAACCCGAACATTTATGTTAATAAATAAAAAATAAAAGAACACAATTGTCGCAAGGTTGGATCTTTTAAAACACAAGTAAGTCAAATTTGCTATTCATTGCATTATTGAATCTAGCTGCTAGATATATTTTGGATAAATTATTTTTGATAAAAACCTAAAATAAAAATATTTTAATTAAAATTAATCTTGCTAAATTAAGTTTAATTAAGTTAATCACATCATAAAATAACTTTCTAGTAGATCTAAATTTAACAAGTGAATGTCTAAAAGTCTGAAAAAAAAGGTATGATATATCGTCATGCTGGATTGCTGAGTTTAATTAACTATTCTCAAGAGCTGGAAAGGTCCCCCATCTAACCCACTTTCAAAGGGTCCACACCAGCAGATGTGACTTGTTAGTTGATCTAAACTCACAATCAGACAGACACGTGGTGATGCCTTAGTGGACAAAAGGCCAGTATATTACTGAGTTTTTCAGTGGACCCAACGCGGGAAAGTAGGTATAAGGGACCCACACAACAACCCTTTTGGATGAAAACCAACTGTGGCGTACGTGCACACCTCGTAGAGCTGGCTGTAGAATAGATTGAGATTTGAGAGAATTCTTTTTTATGATATATAATGAGTTTTTATATGATAATTAATTAATTAATTAATATGATCACAAACTGGTTCTATTGAGTGGCACAGAGCCGTTTAACATGTATGAGTACTAAAACAGTGTCTATGAATTCAATTGACTTTCATTTACTTCCACCAACATTTATATTTTTTTAATTATCAAATCGGTTTTTCTTATTAAAATTAAAAAAAAAATAAAAACTTAGAAATTTGT
>Ga0307515_10004367_pt1 | contig 29311 bp, 11 predicted proteins | sample 17_EM_MG_FD_194513 | JGI IMG/M metagenome (GOLD analysis project Ga0307515, IMG submission 194513) | Populus trichocarpa ectomycorrhiza microbial communities from riparian zone in the Pacific Northwest, United States - 17_EM | ecosystem: Host-associated > Plants > Roots > Unclassified | place... | reverse complement strand
AAAATAACTTTGCCCTTAAATTTCAAAAACTAAAGGAACTTAATATTTTATAACTTGAAAAGTATGGGGACTACAATGAAAATTTTGCCCAAGCTTTGTTAAAGCCGCTCATTCCATCAGTATTTTTCACTTTGCCCCCCTTCTTTTAATCCTACCCTTTCCCAATAAATTGGCCATCAATTTGGTAGAAAGGGATGAAAAAAAAAGACATAGTGCATAGTGCGTCCATAGTGTCTTGTGAGTGTGTGAACAATGCAACTTTATAGTGAAATGTCCATATTTTTACTAGCTATGTGACCCATGCTCCGCTGCGGATTATATTATTTTTCTAAAAAAATAAATACGCAAGCTTTTTCAATGTGTTTTTTTATATAGAAAAAAACATATAAAAAGTATGATTTTTTTTAAGATAAAAATCACCAAAAAAAAAGGCCAGACGTTGTTTGACTATTAAAGGAAGGCCCCATGAGCAGGCCTCCAAGAGTAGGACACACATGGGCCTATTTTTTTTTAATGTAACTAGGATGGACAACATGTCATCCGTCTCAATATTTTTTAAATAGAAAATATCCTATACAACCTATTTTCTAGGATTCTCCAAATTCCGGCTACTGGGTGGGTGAAAAAATAAGATATATATTTTTTTGACTCAAAAACTTATTTTTTAATTTATTTTTAATCGAAAACATCTAGAATAAAAATTAAACATCTTTTATAAATAAACTTAAAAAATCACTCAAAAACCTGAAATCAAAAAGATGTAATCATGCAAAATTTACCTATATTTTGGGTGTTGCTTTATTTCGATAAAAAATCTCTATTCTATCTATAATAATAATAATAATAATTTTCAAATTTAAATCCAAGTCATTGAGGTGAGAAGAGCTCGTATCACAATTTTTCTTTCTTTCTTTCTTTTACATTTTAATCACTCGACTTATTATTTAATTGATTAAAGAATTAAAATTTTACAAAACAATTGTAACATCACAAGAAAATACCTTTTTCCCTTGTCGCTCCCTTAAATTCTAGTTCTTTCTATATGTAATCATAAATTTAACCATCTTTGATAGAGACCCATTAAACTCTAAAATTTAAAAGGTTTATTATCTCATCATGTAAATTTTTAATTTTGACTCAAAAAAAAAAAAACACTATTGGATTAGAAACCTCGTATTCCTCATAAATATGAGACTCCAAGTTGCCCCATTAACTCGTCTCTTGAGAATTTTTAATACTAATTCTAAATTTTGGCTTCATATCACTACCGGAATCGGAAAACGAGATGTTTCCAGTGATATTAATGTATAAAATTGTCAAAGGAATTTATAGTTTCTTGTTTGATCAAACATCACAAAACTAAGTGGATGAATTTACATGATTCTTCTGTATGTGCTGATACTCTCACCCAAACTTTCATATAATCCCATCTCTATCAAGGTAGCAAGCAGGTGAGTAAGAACAAAATCTGATGTTCTTATCACACAACCGCAACTGCGGTGCAATGTACATCAGGCAACATCTCTTTCAAATCCACTGTGAGCATGGACGCCTTTGGTCTTGGCAATCGGCCCGAAGATCCCATCGAGAAGGGAGGCATGGATGTTGACCTTTCACATGTTGTCCGTAGCCATTTTGCTTGCATGTACCTTTGCTTTCTCCATGGCCCCAAGTGCATTTTCTTCTCTTTCATGCACTTCTTTGCAGCGAAGCATAAGATCTTCACTACAGAGTTTAATCTTTCAACTTTCCCGACGAACACTTCTGGTAATCTGTGGACGAGCTGATTGTATTCTTCGCTTGCTTTAGCCATCTCAAACTCGGCCCGAAAATTCAATTCAATTATAACCCTCACCTCTCCTCTTTTAGAACTTGAATTGTCTATTACATCCATGAAAGTGTGCTCTCCTGCATTGTATTGAAAAACAGAGACATCAATTGTTAGTTTTACATCAACTATTTGCAGCCTCAATGGCGAGGATTAGGAACAGATTTCTTAATGAAAGATATTGACCTTGGTTTAACTACCTGACGGGATGCCTGGAGAGCTTCTCCATTTAGTCTTGCAGATAGCACTGTTATAACCGGCATTCCGAAGACGGCTAGAGACTTCTGCCATCAAGCAACTCCGGCAGGAGGCGGCCATTGGTCTACCACAACCACAGATGGTTCCAGCCATTTGTATTTCCTTCAACGCTTCTTTGCTGATACTTCTAATCCTTGACTCCAAGGAGCTGGTCCTGAACAAGGTAGCCTGGACACCACAATACAAAACAGAAATTAGACAAGGTTGAACATATTGCCACCGGAGAAAAACATAGTAATTAATAATTGAATGAAGAATTGTGATATTTACATGTAGAAGCTGATGTTGGTTCTCCCAAAAACTCTTGTCCTCTTCAACATTTCCATTATTCTCTTCCCCTTCATCTTCTAACTCCAGCATTTCATTCTCATGACACCCTTCACTACCAGAGCTCCCCGACGACCAGTCACCATCCTCGAGAAACCCGAAAACCATATCGGATAAACTCGCCGCCGGCTCATCAAGAAACTCGAACTGATTAATGTTAGACATCAAGTTTCGTTGATTAAATGGGATTCTAATTCTCGCACCAGGCATGGTATTTGATGAATTTTGCTTCTGAACTTTGTGTAAAAAGAAAAGTGTTAATTGCAGTTGGATGATGGAAGGGGTAGTTTATACTCGGAGATTTGGAGTGACGTGGGACCCTGAGGTCAACGTGGACCAACGAGCCGCCGCACACATGGAGTTTATTTTCATTATGATTGAGAATTTTTAATTGGGTGATGTAAATCTAAGAGGTGAAGTATATTTAATTAATGCATACAAAGACCAGACAGCAGGGATCCACGTCAGTTAGGTCCAATAATGCTGAGCAGGTGTCCAATCTGGATATACTCGAATATTCACATAGTATTTATACACATTCCTGCCTGCAACTATTTTTTTCGATACATGGTTTTTTTTCTATATGTAGGCTAAAAGTTAATTTAATTGTGCCTCATAATATAATTAAAGACATAATTTAGAATTGAAGTGCTTTTTTTCCCCCTCCAACAAGAAATTAGATGTTTCAAGCGATGAAAACTAAGAGAACGTTTTTTTTTGGGTTAAAAAATGTTTTTGAATTTTTTTTTCAATTTTTTTTCATGTTTTTAGATCGTTTTAATGTGTTGAAGTTAAAAATAAATTTTAAAAAATAAAAATAAATTTTAAAAAATAATAATAATTATAATTCAAAACAGAAATTATTGGGTTGAGTTTCCTTCCTTTGACAACTTGATGAACTATAATGAATCCCTGCCTCAAATATGCATGATGTCCTCATCCAAATGTATTGGTTTTCAATGAGGAGAAGATACATTGAATCAGAAGTCCCATAACTCCTTATTATAGGGGGGAAAAAAAGGGAGAGACAGAGTTTCCATAAATATTTCAAAAGAAAAACACATTTATTGCACGATAATTTTTGCTTCTAGATTGATAAGTAGTTGTATGTATAGATAGATTACCGGTTTGAATGTTCTGGGTTATGTTGCAGGGACTAAAATATTTTTAAATATAAAATATATATTTGAGAGAATTTTTTTATATTGTTATCAAACTAAAAAATATATTTATTTTTTTATTAACATATCTCTTATTTATCCCAATTAACATAAATTTTTTAATTAAAATCAGTGTTTCTTATTAAAAAAAATTATTTTATAATTGTTACAACAAGTTTAAAAAAAATATCAAAATAATATGTTCATATTTTATGTATGATTGAAAGCTAAAAAAAATTATAAATGTGATAAAATCATATTCAACATCTATTTAAAAATTCTAAGAATAAAAAAATAACCTGAATTGAATTTTCATGAATAATTTGTAATTACTATTGTTATTCTCATATCATATATATATATATAATAATTAAAAAAATTATTATTAAGATTTACATAAAACTTTATAGTAGTTACAACATGTTAAAACTGAAAAATATATCAATTTAATAAATATTATTTTAAAGTGCGGGTCCAGGCTAGGGCCTCCCTTGGCCTTGCTTTGATTATTTTTTTGAAAAAAATAATTTATTATCTATCACAATTAAAAAAATGATTATGTCCACCAGTGCTCGAACACTCGACTTTGACATCCCAACACATATGAATTAACTCAACTATGACACAAAATTCATATAACATGATTGAAAAACTATATTAAAGTGCTTTCCTGCCCAAGCAACTCCAATTCTTTTAGATTATTTCGATAATATAATCAACATGTTAAATTAGGTTTTATAAATATATACTATCGTATTTATATTTAAAAGAAAGTACATGATATATTAAAAAAATAAAGTAAATCAAATAGAAATATGTTATCTAAATTGGTAACAGAATTTGGAAATGAATATTCCTAGGAAAAATTATTCGAAAGAAAAAGAAAAAAGAAAAAACCTTGACGGTCTCTATCCTGATCTGGTCGCAGCGGTGGGGCCAGTGGACACATGGTGAGTTGATAAGATTCGTGATGTTGAAACGCGGTGGCATCAGAATCGCTAGATGTTAAGTTTTTATCCAAATAGTGGGGACCATCTTGTTGGGTGCCACAACACAAATCATTTTCTCCCCTCTTTTCTATGTATATAATCACATCGAAATTGCTTTATCGGAATTATCCAAAATGAAGAGCATAAATAAAATAAATTATAATATATATTGTCACAAAACGCGGCGTCTGGCCACTGGTTTTGCCAAAATCAGGGCCACAGACGGTTTCCGACGAATCTGTCTGCTCAGGTAGTCGACAAAAAAGGGCGTTTTGGTCATTTTATGGCCCAATAATGTCGGAGCTGTGAATCTAAGAAATTAAATAAGAAAAAGCCAAGCTGGACAGATGGATTATGTAGCCTAGCCTATCCGCAGTGTCAGAACTTTATATGTTTTGGGAGGAGGAATCCTTTGTGTGTGTGTGTGTGTTTTTGTATATTTATTTTTCTGGGAGAAGTAGAAATATAAAATATAGTTAAGTTCTTATGCATTATATTATTTTGGACTTATTTACGTTTGGTTGTAATATTTGAGAAATTGCTTAACAGAAGTGGATTACTGAATTTAAAACCTACATCATGTAAAACGAGTTTCTCTTTACCTATTTTACTTGTTTGGAAACTTGGCTGTTGCGGGTTTTAAAAACTTTAAATTTTTTTTATATTTTTGAGATTGTTGAGATTGTTTTAATGTGATGATATTAAAAATAAATTTTAAAAAATTAAAAAAATATTTTGATATATTTTTAAATAAAAAATACTTTAAAAAATATTATTATAATACCAAACACCACCTGAACCAACATCTTACCAATGATTTTTTTTTTAAGTAATATGAAATTTATTGCAAATATATTTATAAAATAGATAGACAATATAAAATCCACGAGGAAACTAGATACGTCAAATACATAATCTAACAAAAACAATTATAAATTTTAATCTAATTATTAAATTAAGCTCAAATTTGATTAAGAGATTTTATCATTTTTATAGGCATTAAAGGTTGAGAAAGCTCTTAAATTAGGCTGAGAAATTGTTGCTTTTATTGTATTAATCACTTTTCTAGTTAATTTCATATTTAATTATTTTCTATACTTAGTTTTGAATTGTTTTGTTATGTTATTTTTTTTTATCACTATATAAATCATTGATGTTTACAACTCATGTAGGTAGATTAGGAAAGAGATTAAAAGCAATATCAAATTAAATCAAAACTATAGAATTAATTTTATCTTTATAATGTACCCACCATTTTTATTTGTGTTGGTCTTCATACCTATCAAATATATACATACAAAGTTTTTAAGAAACATTAGCTAAAATAAAGTATTATTTATGTTTAGTAATTTTTTTGAAATAAAGTAAAATAACAAAAAAAAATTCTTACATATTTATTTTAATTGTGTTTGTTGTTCTTTCATGGAATAGAAATCATCAACTATCATATCTATTGTTAATTTTCAGCAAGTTCTTTTTCTATATAAACAATCAAATAATCTGCAAGAAAATCATTTTTCATTTGATTGCGAAGTCTTGTTTTAACAACATTCATTGCTGAAAAAGCTTGTCCAATAGTTTTGCCAAAACAAGAAGAGTCAAAATAAACCGAATCAATCTATCAATTAGTGGATAAATTGTTGATTTTCTAGTTTTTTTTTACAGCAAGATCATCCCACATTAGAATACACACACACACCTTACCAATTGTAGATTGGTTGTCACAATGTATACATATAGCTAACACAAGTTTTGGCCAACTTGAAATATCCTCTAAAAAATTCTGAAGTTGCTCCACTTCTTCACCAACTTTGTCTAAAGCTATAAACTTAAACTTTATATTGGATTTGGCTAACAAGTTTGTTTAAAAGATTTTCAAGAGATTGCAGCTCCTTCAATAATAAAGATAGACTCACTTATGGATTTTGAGTTTTTAGTATCGGATATCCAATTAACAATTTCAAGTACAACTGGATATCTTGTTTAATATAGTCTATATGTTAGGGTATATCTTAAATATCTAAGAACCTTTATAATGGCCTTTCAATGGTCTTTTCCAAAATTACTTGTATATTTACTTAATTTTTTAATTGCGTATATTGTGTCTGGTTTAGTACAGTTCATAAAAAATATAAAACTTTCAATGATTTGCAAATATTCTACCTAAGAAATTGCATTCCCAGTATTTTTGGATAAATATAGGTTTACATCAATTGATGTCCTGGCTATATTGTTTTATTTTTTTTAAATTTATCAATAATTTTTTTTAATATAATGACATTGAGATAATATTAAGCAATCATGTGTTTTAGAAACTCTTATTCCTAAAATCACATATGCTACACCCATATCTTTCATATTAAATTTACTACTCAACATTTGATTGACGGTCTTAATAATATTAGTATTATTGTCAAAGATCAAAATATCGTCTAAATATAGACAAACTATGACATATGTTTTATAGGTGTTTTTTACATAAACACATTTATAACATCCATTGATGTTAAGACCATTTGACAACATTATGTTGATAAATTTATCATGCTATAATTAATTTTGGTGCTTGTTTTAAACCATACGAAGATTTAACAAGCTTACATTTGGTATATGATTTCTTCATCTAAGTACCCATTTAAAAAAGCATTTTTAATATCCATTTGGTATATCTCAGGATTGTTAAAGGCACCTATATCCATTAATATACTAATGGATGTCATTCTTGTAACTCATGAGTATGTATCAAAGTTGTCCAAGCTATTCGTTTGCTTGTATCATTTTACTATGAGCTTAACTTTATATTTGTTAATATATCCATTAACATTCATTTTCCTTTTGAATATATATTTGCACCCTAATAGTTTATTTCTCAAGAGAAAGATCCATTAGTTCTCATGTATGATTTTACATGATCTATTCTATCTCATTATTTATAGACTCTTTCTAGAGTGGTGTTTCTAGAGTTTAAATTGCTTCTTTAAAGCTTTGAGGTTTGTTTTCTAACAAATAAGTTAGAAATTCATGAACAAAATTTTTTATATATATTTTAGCCCTGTTACTTCATCTAGGTTCTCTTTCAAAATGTTAGAAATTCAACTTATTTTTTTATATAAGCTTTGAGGGTCAATACTAATAAACTCTTTAGTTTCGTTACTAGTCTTTTCTTCTTATGCGGTTTTGCAAGGAAACATATTTCAAATAGAGTTTTAATAGAGACTAACTTGGTCAAACCCTATATATATATATATATATATACCTACCGGCCATGATCGAGTTCAGAAACACAAGCTAGCCAGGCACAAAATTAATGAGAATCGATACAGAACTATGGATATCGTATTAGTGATGCTCCATGTAGTCCGCGTGTCCTGATAGAGACATGTTTCGCTCTCATATCGACAATTTTTATGATAATTCATTCAATATTACTTACGTGTCAGCCACCCAATTGTCTGGTTGCTCGCCCTATATATCCTCATCTTCAAGCACAGCATTTATCTTCATCCAAAACTATGGATATAGTCCAATCTTTGGGACAGATGCATTTTTTTTTATGAGGATTGAGCGAGACAGCATCGTCAATAACATATCTATAAGCTTTCATAGATGAAGGGCTGATGGATTTTATCCTCGTTTTATTATTCAGATTTGGATTTTCTAGACATTCATGATTAAGATTTTCTTATGAATATAAGCACATTAGCATAACATGACGGCAAACAGGATAAACTCAAATAATTCAGCACCAACCAAGAAAAACACGTTAGCATTAATTGGGATGTCACTTTCTGTCATCAATCAACTATATATGAATCATAGCAAGACTTGAAGTCAATAAATACCACCATTGAAGTCGAAAATCTGGTGTCTATTAGATCTGGGTTGCTTAAGTTGTTGCCATTTAATTTCCTGAGTGATAGAATGAATCAGTTCTTCTAAACTAAAATTCAGAGTTTGTACCATTAGTCTCCATTTCTCGCAGCTCTTTTTATAAATAGCCTAGCTAGCCAGCAGAATTCTCCGACCAAGATCAGAAGCTTCTAATTAATCCCCAGGAGCATTGTTTCTGAAATCCCATCCATATCTAGATCAGACATACGAGAAATAAGAATAGTAGTTTACAGATTTTGAGACTTTCTTTGAAATCTTGTATTGCTATTGTTTTTAGGATTCTTGAGAAATTTAAAAAAAAAACCTACTTATCTCTCTATGTGCTGCGTCACATTGATTCAATTGTTGGTTCAATCATCGACGATTTATTTATAATTTAGTTTTTTAGGCGGTTGGAAAAGAGACCAAATGGTCCACCTATTCTCTAGAAACCACTACTTCTTGTCAGTCTTTGTTGTCTGATTCAATGCTTATCCTATTCTATATTTAATTTGAAGAAATTAAATCATTTATGAGACTCTCTAATCATTTCGTATAATAAAAAAGTTCAGTATTTTCTGCCAAAAAGGAATCATTTATCAACAAATTAAGATCGATAGCTCATGATCAGTAACGTGCACAATACATGGAACTCGTAGCATTTATTATATTCTTTACGTGAAATTTAGATAAAATATCACATTTGATTTTGATTTGATAAAAACGAGAATTTTCTATGGTGATTGAGGCGCGATCCTGAGAATTTCTTTGCAAGATAATAGCTCATCGATCTTTGCTGTTTGATTTCAGTATTATTTTCATGTACTTTGATCTTCGAGAATTTATGTCCACTCTTAACGTGCATGTTAATTAACAGTGACATATTGTGTAATCGTGTGCTTGGAGCTGGTCTATCTCTCATGTTTCTTGAGAAAGCAATCACAGTGCAGATTATTTGGCTAAAGTCCTCCACTTTCCATTTGTGTGTTCATCCTCTACCTAGCATGGAGCTAGCTTGTTCTTTTGAGCTAAGTCCTCCAACTCCCATTACATTCCTTACGTGAAATAATTTAGATAAAATATCATGTTAATGGGGGTCTTGTTTAACTTCATTGCACCAAAAATTAAAAAAATAATGATAAAAAATTCATTATTATATTCCTCATTATAGAAGCACTCCATCATATATGTAGAAGTGAAAATGACCTTTTTACAAAATCATAAAAGATTTATGAGATGTGATGGCTGTATGAGAGGTTATATGAGATTTTCCCTATCAAAGCTTCTTGGTTTCTTCGGCGGCAAAGCAATGGATCATTGCTGTTTCGAGAAAGCAAATCTCCACGCCATAGACACAGCGATCTAAGCACGAACACAGTGAATTAATTCTGACCTGCTGTTATTGCACATTTGGAAAGGTTACACGTACATGTATAAGCTAAATCTAATTATTTGACCAATCAAGCATGTGTGTGTGTGTGTACAGCTTGAAGAAAGCATGGGCTAATTGGAATAATAAACCTATCATTTTCCATCCATCCATGTCGTGCGTGTCATGTTTTTAATGTAACCTTATCAATTCCATGATAGCTATTTTATAATGCAATGGGGGTGGCTATCATTTTCCATCCATCCATGTCGTGCGTGATCATCAAGATTTTACATTTCAGATATTGGCATGATTAACTGTACCAGCCACGTATATGAAAGTGATTTTACCTTAATCCAATCTAACTCCATAACCCATTGAATTATAAAAGCATAGCTGTAGTTAATACTCAAAAGTATACCTCTTTGAATCACTAAATCTCAATTTCATTAGATTTCATATTACCTGCGGCATTCATGATCTTGAAAACACCACCAATTTTTTAGGGCTCTAGTTTTTCATTTGAAGATTCATCAACATTTCATTTCAGCATACCTATAAAAGAAGGGACTCGTTGTGAATCACTTCTCACATTTGTCTTGTTAGTCCCATGAGTAGATTATTTGATGAACATAATAAATCTGACCTAGTATAAGAGAAACTCCCGTCATTATATTTTATTCAAATAACAATCCAATGAAAAAGAAAAAAATACACATCATCCCAGTTTATTTTATTCTCATTGAAAATCAAATTATTATGGCCATTCCAAACACACCAAACTATACCAAATAAAACAAACACCACATACTATTTTTCAAAAGAAGTTCAATATGATGAGATTGATGAATAAAAATACCATTAGAAGTTTGAGTAATTCTCATACCAAGAATCATACTTGCTTCACTTAAATCCTTTATATCAAAATTATTCTAAAACAATAATTTAGTATTATAATTAATATCTATATTAGAACCAAAAATTCAAATATCATATACATATAAGCATATCATCACATGGATATTATTGAAGAAATTATAATATATGCATTTGTCACTTACGTTGCTTTTGAAACCATTATGAAGCAAAGTGCATCAAACTTAATGCTAAATTATAGGTAGGATCGAAAAAAATAAAAAAAAATAAAAAACAATTTTAAAGATTTTTTTTTAATGTTGTCACGCGCTCGCACATGCACACACAAAAATATATATGTGTAACCATCTAGGTGGTGGCCCAGTGGTAAGAACTTGGGATCAAGAGGTTTGCTCTCTCTGTGGTCTCAGGTTCGAGTCATGTGGTTGCTCATATGATGGTCATTGGAGGCTTACATGGTTGTTAACTTCAGAGCCCGTGGGATTAGTCGAGGTGCGCGCAAGCAGACCCGGACATCCACGTTAAACTAAAACAAAAAATATATGTGTGTGTGTGTGAGAGAGAGAGAGAGTAACAACTAAATGTAATGTAATTGTTATGCATTTTAATGAACATTTTAAAAGCTAATGACTATTAAAAGAAATGTAATTGTTATGCATTTAATGTTTTGTAAATGCATGCAATTAAATTGGACCTAGGAAACATCATATACTCTTATAACAACTCAATAAATTTTGAATTTTTATAAATAATATTCTAACAATAATTGTAAGAAAACCAATGCCTTATATAATCTTCTCAACTCACTTGAGTGGTCTTGTACCCCAATAGAAGGGCAAATATCAACTCTGTGCTTCGCTTTATTTGTATAGGTGACTTGACAGCGGCCTAATCAAGAAATCGTGGACAATATAACCTCTCATTGTGCATCACTGGCTCCTGCAGATCTTCATTATACCTGTGGATAAGCTTGTACGTATCATACTATGAATGTGAGTGCCCAACTACATATGCTCTATCTCTTTCACATGGCTACATAATTCGAAGAAGAACTCAATTCTCTCGACCCTCTTCGGGGATGTAATTGCATGAGAATAATGGATATTTGACAGAAGGAAAAATCTGTATGAGCTGTGATTTGAAAATTCTCTGTTTGTATCACCTGGGGGCCGGAAAGAAACAAAAATATTTAACAAGCATATCTTTAGTGTAATTTTCAGCTTGATCTTCATGAGTTTCACTTTCTATAAACAAATATCAATAAGTTTTAAATTATATCTTTCGTGGATTTCATTTTTAAGAATCTCTTTCCAATAGGGGGTGAAAAAAAAAATCGAAAAACTGATTAAACCGAGAAAACTGGAAAAAAAATAACCGAAAAAACCGAATCGTAAAAAAAAACAGATTAAAATTTTGAAAAAACTGACCGGTTCGATTCGGTTTTGGTTTTATAAGCCTAAAACTGAAAAAACCGAACCAAACCCAAACCGAAAAAAACCAAGCCAAACCGGACAAAAACAGAGCCAAACCAAAAAAAACCAAGCCAAACTGGTTTGAACCTAAAACCGAAACCAAACCAAACCAAACCCAAACCGAAAAAAATCAGAAAAAACCGAGCCAAACCGGACAAAAACCGAGCCAAACCGGAAAAAACCAAGCCAAACTGGTTTGAATTAGTTTTTGTCCTAAAAAACCAAACCGAAATCGGTTGGTTTGAACCAGTTTTGGTTTTTTTTTTTAAAAAAATTTGGTTTGATTATTTTTTTTTTATAAAAACCAAATCAAACTGAAAATAATCACCCCTACTTTCCAATAAACGTTATAATTTTATATGATTGATAAAGTTTGGGATTCAATTATTGTATAATCTTATTTGTTTTCATTGCTTAATTAATAAAAATATTATTTTTCTTATATGTATTTTTGTAAGCTATCTATTTATATTTATTTTATGAGCACCGTAAAATTATCTTTCATCTATTACATACTCTCAAATCTATATAAAAAAAAGTTGCAAAGTTAGTAAAGGCAACACTAGTGATAGAGATAAGCAAGGAATCACTATTTACCTGATATTATCCCATCTGATTGGATCTAGTTTTTACTATACTTAATCAAGATTAAAATAGATTTGGTGTGGGTTGGATGAATCCATCATATATTTTAACTATTTTTTTATTTATAATAACAATTTTTATGAAACAAAACTAATTATACTACAATATATATTTTTAATTAAATTTTGTTGCATAAATTATAAATAACAAAAAATCTTAATATTTAACTATCATTACAATATTACATTACAAATCCCATAAAAATCAATCTAAGTTTCTAATTTTATTTTATAGTTAAATGTTAATTGTTGTTGTCAATATATATATATATAGAATTAGTATGTTAGTGTCCCTTAGTATTATATAAATTTTCTTTCAAACAAGTACTAAGTAGTATATGATGTTAGTTGATGTATTCTTTTTAAAGTAGCTAATGTAAGTAAATTTAACAAATACTAAGCACGTAATTTGATAATATATACATAATTCTTAAACATAAAAAATATCTTGAATAGTTTTTATATATAATCATATTAATCACTAATTATCACTAGTGATGTTTAATACTATTAATAATTTAAATGACTTAAGAAAAAAAAAGATAATTGATTATGTGAGATCTTTTGCACAATTTTTTTAAGATATGATTTTCTGAAGCATTAAAACAAAATTTGAAGAGAGAATTTTTTTCAAGATAAGAAAAAATATCGAGACGGGTAGGATATGAGCAATGGACACATGCGTGTGCATGAAAACTCGGCCGACCTAATCTTTTGTCGTGGTTGTTCTTCTCATGTTTATTTTTTATAATGAGATAATAATATAATTAGTGTGTACTTTGAAAATTTATATTTTTAAAATTAATGTGAGGATTTGAAGAGGTGGCAGGTATGACATATTATTCAAATTTGTTTGAATCGAAATTGAATTAAATTTATAAGCAAATTTAAATTCAATTAATGATTTATTATATTTTTTATATTAGAAATAAAATATTAAATAACATAATTGAATTTAATTATAATGTTTGAAATACTTATGGACATGAATTGAATTAGTAATCTTCACTATTTTACCCTTAATTTAAAAAAATTCTAGAAAAATTCCAATAAAAATTCTAATATTTTACTAGAATTAAAGGTAAATAAAAACAATTATCAAACCAGAGCAAATCACATTACTAAATATACAAGTCAATTACGAATATAATTTTAGAAATGTTAATAATTCATAAAAATACCACAATTCTTAGTTCTAATAATTCAAAAAATATTCAGGGGCCGTGAGATTAGTCGAGGTGCGCGTAAACTCGCTCGGACATCCACATTAATAAATTAAAAATTCAAAAGATATCACCATATAAAAAAGAAGTTTTAAATTTAAATTAAGTTCGTACTCATAATACATTTTGCAATATTATTCATTACACAAGTTATCTCTTTAAATTCCAAAGAATATTTTATTTTGAGAAAAACTCTTGAATGAGTTTTAAGAGATTTTATGGGAGCATGCTATTACCGTCGTCAAGAAACTATTTCTCTAATAATGAGAAGCTTAGCTTGTGACAGAGCATCAGTTACTTTCTTCTCACAGTTGGATGGGAACTATTGCCTTTTCACAAACTGACTCCAGTAGGAATTAGTATTGGAAGAGCATCATGAATCTCTAAGCATGACACTCCTGATTTTTCAAAAGGAAATAAAGAGAGGATATTTTTAAATAATAATTTTCAACGTCAATTATAATTGAATTTTTTGAGAAAATAAAAGGATCTCTTTTTTTAATTTTTATTAGTTTTTATAAATTGATTTTCATTTGAAATTCAAATCAATATTATTAAAAAAGAATTAAATAAGTAAATTGATTTGATCTTGAATACAATTTCAAGAAGTACAAAAAGGCTGAAAGGTACAAGCCCATTTGTAAAGAGAACAAAGTCTGAAGTTAAAACATTATGGGCTTTGAGATACCCGAAAAGAGGCCCATTTGTTTTTTTTAGGAAGTCAAAAATGATAAAAGAAAACTTCTGCACCAGCCGGGAATCGAACCCGGGTCTGTACCGTGGCAGGGTACTATTCTACCACTAGACCACTGGTGCTTGTTATTGCTTGTTGTTGGACATTTTTATTATTATATAGTATCTGATTTCTGTAATTTCTTAATGCATGACCGAAATGGTATAGTCAGTAACGTAAACTATTAAGAAAACAGGGCTTAACTTTCTATCTTGCTAAAATCTAGCTAAAAGGCACGATGCCTGCCTAACTACTCACCTAATAATAACAATTATATATATATATATATATATATATATATATATATATATATATATATATATATATTCATTTATGAGTATAAAGTATTTTAAAACATAAAAATAGCCACACTCCTAAAGATACCCAAAGACAATGGTGACATATTAGCAAAAAGCAAGTGCAATTCTAATGTAACTTTTGCTTTCTGTCTTTTAAATTGATTTTTATCATTTTAAAGTTTGGTATTAAAAATAAAAAAATCTAAAATACATATTTTAATATTTTTTTTAAAAAAAATATATCACAATACCAAACCAACAAAATTTTCTTGTCTCATCCTAGTGGCTAAATTACTTGGCTTTGTTTCTTTTTGTTTAAAATTATATTTGGAATTGTAGTAGTGTATGTAAATTTGTAGTAGTGGTAATGATTTAAAATATTTTTTATTTAGAAATGTATTAAAATAATTTATTTTTAAAATAATAATTTTTTATATTAACACATCAAAATAATTTGAAAATATAAAAAAATTTAATTTTTAACAAAAATAAATAAATTTAAATTTGAAGGAACATAATTTATACGACATGTTCCCAAACAGGAAACGATAACTCTAATTACGAATAAAGAATCTAAAACTCATCTTTTAAATTATCACTGTAAATTTGCTGTATTTATGTACACACCAATCTGCTAACTATAACTATTCCTTGTACAAAAACAGCAAAAGATTCTCCTCTACAATATTGTCCCTCTCAAACAAACATTAATAAATAATAATAAAAGAACATTAATCGATAAAAAAAAGAAGGTTCAACTCAAAATCAAATCTCCCTCCCCGCTGTTTCAATTTAGATGCTCTTGAATCTGGGTTCTTCCAACTTCTGATTCAGCTCCTTCCAAGCTTGCCCTGGAAAATCTTGGTGAATTAACATTGGCACAAGACCAGCAAATACCATTAGTCATCAAGGGATGCAAGATTGCAGATTCACCTACCCTCCATTGTAGTATTGGTCCAAGATAGAGCCATTGAAGATGACTGGTATCGTCTAATTTCATCAAAGGTTGGATGTGATCCATAGTTAGAACTTTGAGAATAATCCGTCCACCAATCCTTGGACTTCATCTGTTTGAGCAAATATGTATCCATATCCTCAATTTCAATCTCATTAAACTCATTCTTGCCCTCCAAAACCTTCACTGCTTGCCTCATTGTTGGCCGGACTTTAGGGTCAGGATATGCACACAGTAAGCCTAGATGGAGAATTCTTTCTACTTCTTCTTCGTCGAACTGATCTCCTCTCGCCTTCAGTCGCTCATCCAAGGCATGGAGTAGTTTCCCTTCCATCATCATTTTCCATAACCACTCCACCAAAGGTGGCTTCCCTTCTTCTATAGGCCTCCTTCCACACATGACCTCCAAAATCAAGACCCCAAAACCAAACATGTCCGTTTGAGCTGAGGCTCTTCCACTACGAACAACCTCAGGCGCCATGTATCCTATGGTTCCAACCACCCGTGTGGTGCTAGGCACTTGACCATGCCCGTGCACTCGAGCCAGTCCAAAATCACCTAACCTTCCATTCATATCCTTATCAAGCAACACATTGCTGGCCTTGATGTCCCTGTGTAGGACTTTAGACTCCCATCCCTCGTGCAAATACAATAATGCAGAAGCCACATCTTTCAAAATCCTTATTCTCTCTTCACAACTCAACATTTTACTCTGATCAAAATCAAACAACCTTTTCTCCAGACTCCCATTTTCCATGTAGTCATATATCAACATGAAGACTCCTCTTTCTTTCTTGCACCAACCTCTGAACCCCACCAAGCTCCTATGCTTCAACCTTCCAAGACTAGAAATTTCAGCTAAAAACTCCCTCATCCCATCATTTTCATGTGAAATGCGCTTCACAGCAATCTCTGTCCCTCCTGGTAGCACACCCTTGTAGACCTTTCCATTTCCTCCAATTCCAATGACATTTTCTTCACTGAATCCTTTTGTTGCTGCCTCAATCTCTTTACAAGTAATTCGGTGTGGCCAATACTCCAGTTCCCAATCCTCCATTTCTGCTCTCTCCCTTGCTTTCCTTTGTCTTCTCTTGATAAAAAACCAAAAAATTGTAGCAGCAGAAACAACAAGAAGCACCCCTCCCACTGTGGCTCCTGAAATGAACCCTTTAGACCGAAAGAATGGATCTTTCGGAAGCACAAACGATGGCAACCCAGTAGTGACCAACATCTCACTTAACGAAAAATTGGAATTACTAAAACTCCAAGCCAAAATCTTGTGACTTTGAACAAGTTGTCCTGTTGAAGCAGTGAAACCCACATACATCTCATCCTCAAAAACTTCAGATAGATTAAGAGAAACATTCAACAAAGGCCTGCTAGGCCTTTTCATACCTGCCGGAGCCATAGTAACATTAATCAAAGAGTCAGCATAGTCAATCCAAACTTGGTAGTTTTTACCATTATTTAGCTTCTGTTCCTTGAAAGACTTCCTATCATCATCACTGCTGTTTCCATTGCTGCTGCTACTTCTTGAATTATCAGGCCAATAGCCTGCATCTGCTGCTGCAATTGATGTGAGTGAATTAACATCTAATCCAACATGATTAGCATTCATATCATTGAATTCTTGATTTGAGAACACATCAAACTCGATGCCAAGCATATGATTATTTGGGCTACGATCATTTGTGAGATTAAGAAAGCCTAAATGCTGAGCTGCACTAGCACCTTCTATGCCTGTAAAGGGCACAAAAAGAAAAACCAAGCCGTGGCCTGGAAGAACATTCTTGGAAGGAGCCATAGCAAAAATGAAAGAAGTGGAAAATGGATACACAAATGAAGAATTTGGAGCTTTGGTCGGTATCTTTTTTGGGTATAAAGCACGGCCAATTGCCATGATGGATGTTTGATTTGTAAGTGTAAGGATGCGAGATTCAAAGACGGCAGAGCCATAGAGTGAAACACTAGAGGAATTGAAGCCATTGAAGACAAAATCTATAGCTGATATGGGCTGACAAAACAGGATTATTGGAAATAGAAGCAAGGCAAGATGATGCTTGTTGTTGTGTTTCATCGTTGCAACCCAGGAAGCCAAAAGAGAGAGAGAAGAATGCTTCTCATGAGAGATTACAAGACATAAGATTGTGGGAAACAAGGATCTAAGGTTATATCTAAAGAACATGGTGGCTCATATAGGAGTTTCTTTGAACTTTCCAAGTCAAACTCTTATCAGATGTAAAATGAAGAAAAGAAGCACAACGTTCCGTGATTTGATGAATCATACCCAGTTGGCAATAAATATTTTTCTTAACTAAACAGCAACTACCTAAGATTAAAGACACTATTCAACCTGTAAACTAAACATAACTTGAGTTTAAAAGGCAGATAGCAGAGAATTTTTGAAGAAACCAGAAACCCAAATTTAATAGTTAAACTCTTAAAGATCGAAGGGTCAAAGAAGGGTCCTTTAATTTCAAGAACAATCCAAGAGTAGGAAAGAGAGCATCACCACACAACATTAGAATATATACGAAAGGGAAGGACAGGAGAGTGAAATTAGCAGCAACCGCTCGTTTGTGAAGAATCCAAGAACGAAGAAGAGGACACGTATTTTTGTTTGCTTGTTTGTTGAAAGTATATTTGTTTTTATGTTTTAAAAATATTTTAAAAAAATAAATTTTTATTTTAAATTGATTTTTTAAATAGTTTTAATATATTTTAATATATTAAAAAAACATTTTAAAACTGTTAACGTGTAAAGCTGTTTTTTTTCATATTTGTTTTTAGAAAATATATTAAGATATTATTTTATATCTTTTTAAATTTATTTTTAATATTAAAAAAAATGAAGGATTTTGAAAAGTAAACGAGCTACTACTTGCAGAGCAGCCCTTATTGTCCTTCGTACGGAAGCTCCACCTTGTGAAACATTAATGAAAAGAATACCGCTCAATTGTGAAAAGAGACGACTTTTATTCGTCCTTAAAGTACATGCTAGAGAAATCCATTTTACAAATATTTTAGAGAGTACATCGTAGTTTATTCTTTATTAACCACGGTTTTCCTGCAGTTTGGAAAAAAATAACAAAGAAAAAATAATATATATATATATATATATATATTATTATAAATTTTTTAGATATTATTATTAAACTTGGTATAATAATTTTAACTTAAAAAATCTTAATATAGCTATTTTTTTAGTTTAGATCTTAAATTAAATTATATAAAAGCTGTCTCATATATACTTATTTATTGGGTGGGTTCAAAAAAATATTATACTAAAAAATAAAATTAAATGAAAACTTCACATTAAATAATAATATTATAAAAATATATAAAAAAGCTGGATATAAATAATAATTTGCTTTATGATTTAAAATAACAATAATAGAATCATGTGTAACCTATTATGTAGCATCTTAGTAGTTCTGTGATTTTTGTATTTGATTATATTATATTGAAGTCATTTGATACTGTTTGTTTTTTTTTTACATGTTTTAAAAATTCATTAGATTTTAAAAAATATTAAATTAATATTTTTTTATTGATTTTAAAGTATTAATTTTATAATAAAAAATGGAAAAAAAGCTATTTTATTATATTTTAAAAAAATATATTCTTAAAAAATAATTTTTATTATAATACCAAACATGCACAGATATACCTACAGCATGTCGTCGATGATTAAGTTGATCGAATCATCTTTATAATTTACATTCGTACCTGTCATTCTTCACGGTAAATCAAGAAATAACACACCACTCAAATACTATCAGTTCTATCAGTGCTGAGATCACCATGACTTAAGTAGCTTGTAATCTATTTACATGTTTAGGTTAAATATATTTTTTATTAATTTTTTTAAAATTATTTTATATATGTTGATGTTAAAAATAAATTTAAAAAATAAAAAATATATTATTTAATATATTTTTCAAATAAAAAAATAATCATTATCAATATACAAAAAGACCCTCTAAAATTATTCAATATACTAATTTTCAAACACCATTAGGCATGAAAAAGCAGGAAATCCGGAAAAAAAAACAAATAAATCACCAAAGGATATGTATTAGGATTTGTTTTTTTCAAGGTAGCATAGTAGAAATAAAATATCAGGAAAATAATCTAGTTAAAAATTTAATTGGAGAAATATAATATTTTTTAAAATCATAAAAGATATCTTCAACTTTTTTTAAAAAATAATTATTAATGTTTTTTAAAAAAACTATTTTAAATTTAAAAAATATATAATCTTTATCATAACTCCGATAAAAGATAATATTTATTTATTTAAAAAAAATATTAGTCTTGATCTCAAGTTGTAATAAAGATAATATTTATTTAAATTTAAAAAATAGATTTAAATTTAAGACACTTAAATTGTGATAAAGATAATATTATTTTTATATTTAAGACAAAATCATAGTGCAGATAAAAGCCATTACAACATATAAAAGATAATTCACTATTGGAATTAATAAAATTATTAAAACATAACTAATTCTATTTAAATTTAACATGCAAATAAGATCATGGTCTAATATTGCTTACAGTGAATCTTGATCAATCGTGATCTTTCAATCATGGTTGATTATAGTTAATCTCAGTTAATTATATTTTAATTGATCATGGTCGAGATCAATTTTATTTAAATTAAATATGAACACCTTTCTTTTGAATATACACTAAATTATAAAAACATCATAGATATACTTACTTGTTGTGGAATTATGTACGATCAAGGAAAAATTATGTTATAGTCAAGGTTTCAGCCATTTGTTTTTAAGGCGTAATTCCCCATTACTTGATGTAAATGGTCTTAATGCCTTGTTCAAAGATTGAATGGAGCCGGCAACCTGTTGAAAAATAGACCGGAGCCGGCAACCTGGACCATAGGATCGATCATGTCCACATACTAGTTTATGGTCATTTGTCTTCATGTTAAAGTAGTTCCATAATTGATTAGCAAAATTGTTAAAATTAAAAAAAAAAAATCAGCAAAACAAAAAAGAAGAGGAAGAAACAAGAGTTTGAGGGTTGATATGTCAAGAATAAAAACATAGGGGCCAATCTACAAATAAGGATATTAAATATTATCATTTCCAGTGAACTGATTCAGGGATTTCAGAGGTAATTAAGAATGTAATACACGACTCCTTTAGTTTTCCACGTGAAAAAAGAAGAAGAAGAAAAGTTAATGCCGGCTTCTAGGGTTTGTCACAGATTAATCCACATGCATTCCCTATTAAATCTTTGAAATAGAATTAATTTTGAGTCAATTCTCACCGCTTGAAAATGCGGTGCAAACCGCATTCTATAAAAATTTATTTTTTAATTAAAAATTAATTATTTTTTGTATGTTTTGGATCATTTTGATCCGCTAATCTCAAAATTAACTTTAAAAAAATAAAAAAATATTATTTTAATATATTTTAACACAAAAAATACTTTAAAAATAACCACGAGTATACTTGTTAGGTTTTTAAAATGACTTTCCGTGTTCTGTACGCGACGAAATATTTGGATCAAATTCAAGTTAGATGTTGCCCAAATGAGAAAATTGTTCCTCTGGAAAAGCGAAGACAGCCACCTGCAGCTGGCCTTGCTTTTACTTTTATGCTTCCGGTTTCAATTTTCACACTTCCATTATTTTAAAATTAGGGTTTTACTCGTACTTTAATTTATACTACAACCTTTATATATATATATATATAGACTTTAAGACGTGAAGCTTATTATTATCTTTAAAGTATTAATTATTCCCATTATATTTATTGTAGGGTTAATTAAAATAATATATATTAAGGATACAACAAAACATTGAAACCTATATATATACAACAACTCAAGGATGGAGCTTTTTACAAGGTAACAAAACATGGAATATAGATCTCGCTTTTTGTGTTAGATTTTTGGTTAAATGAAACAACTATTAGTGGCTTTTGTATTCCAAGAATGCAGTCAATTTTTTCGCTTTAATGTGTTAGATTTATTTCTCTTATTCCCACGTATGAAATATTTGACTTATTAAAACTAGAGTCCACACCTACAAAATAACAAGTGTAAACAATAGAAACTATTCCAAAGAGGAAACATTTCAAAAAAAAACTACGTGTGTTTGAGCAATAAAAACATTATAAAGTAGTTTTTGTTATTTTTACATTGAATATGGTTTAAGAAGTATCTTTTAACTCTATATATGGAGAAGCCGGTGGTTGTTTGATTGTGATGAAATCTTTTAAATTTATATTCATTTTATATTTAATGCATAAAATAATGAGGATTGTTGATTTACTTTGCTGAGTTTTACAACAAAAATCTCTTGACATCTTAAATACAATTAAAACTTTATTCTTAACTTGATAAATTTATATATCTGATCAGTGAATGATTGATCTTAAAAAATAATTTATATGTATTTATATTATAGCTCAGAACAGGAAAAATTCATGACTTCACCCCTGCAACAACTTCTAGTTTTTTAAGAATTTTTTGAGAGAAAAAAAAAGAGACAAGATAATTATTTTTTAATTGATTTTTTATTAAATTGATAATTACATTTATATGAAAAACCAATTTGTTTTCAGTCAAATTAATTAAATAATTTAGCGAGAGTTGTTATATATATATATATAAAGTTTTATTTTTCCTTAACATTTAAATTTATTGATTTAATATCTTTTACTTTATAAAATATAACAAAACCTCCTTACTTTTTCAACATGGAATAGAGTTCTTTGTATACAAGCTATTACAACACTTTTTGGAATAGCTTGAGTTTTTTTTATTTTGTCCTGTAATGTTCCTCAAGTCATATGAGTTTTATTACGTCTGTATGACACATACAAAGTTGAATGCTTAAATGACCCATAATCTAATAACTTTTTTCATTTTTTAAATTTTATCGTTTGAAGTAAAAATTAAATGATTAAAATAAAATAAATTAATTGAGAAAATATTAAACAAAATGAACATAAGTCACTTAAAATAATTTCATTTTCATATATTTGTTTTTCGTTTTTTAATTGTATAATTCCATAAATGAAAGAATTACTGTAAGAAATTTTGTTTGACCAACCTTTTTAGGATTTAAACCTTGAAAAATAGCACATGGAGCAAACAAATTAATTAGCGAATTCTATGTTATAATTTAAGAAATACATCAATAATAAATCCTTGATATATATTCATAGAGACATTTGATTATACCATTATAAAAAGATGAGCAATACAATCAATAAAAACTAAGATTTAAACATTCAATTGTGAAAATCAAATCAAGAAGTTCGTCAGCTTAATACATGGTTATCCCAAAAAAGAAAGTAAACGTTCATACAAGAGATAACATAAATTAGTTTGGCGAGAAAACTTGGGCGTGTGTTTCTCCTCCCATGCAAAGTCGGATCGATGCAAGTTGAAATGAATGGCTTTTTATTTTCTTTCTCCATCAGAATTTAATGGGGTTGTATAGCATGTCAAACAATTTTTCAACTCTTTCATGCAGTAAGAATGATGGGAGAAAAAAACGTACATCTGTGTTCAAACAGAGCATTTTCCTTGAAAATAACTCCCATGTTCAAGGTATATATATAAAAGCAAAAACACAGTAATCATGGCAGCAGAAGGAACGGGAATAATGCTCCTGCAATGAACAGTACTTGCGATGCCCTAATGTTTGCAATCAGTACTGGTAATTGAAGCAGTGAAAACCACACGCATCTCATCCTCCTCATAGCCTGCATCTTGATCTGTAGCAATATTTGAAGTGACTTGTGACTGATAAAAACACTGCTTTCTTTCCTTCAAAAACGAAGCACGTACGTCGTTGGACTTGGATCCTTCCATGTCGAGAATTATATATATCAAAACAATGATTTCCCTTCTTCTTTTTTTAATTATAAAACCTTTTGCTTTTCTTTTCATAAGCGGGCCTAGAAGATTTTATTTAGTAATTGCATGGTGTGAGATAGTTTTTCGGTGATTATAAAATGTAAAAATTCTCAGACGCGAATTAAATACATTTATTTAAGAAAACTGAAGTCAAACCGAACCCAGATATTCCAAGAGCCAGAAAAGTATAAGTTAGAAGAGTCAAAGGAAGGTTATTTCATTCATGGCTTTCAAAAGGGCAAAAAAAGTGTCAATTGCAGCATTAAAATATTTAAAGATTGAGGAAATAAGATATTAGATGTATGAGAATGCAGGCACAGCTGCGGTTACACCCGCATTTTTTTATTTGGAAACAAGGGTGGCATCCGTGGTTGCGTTTCCAAGCTGAAATAAAAAGAAATGAATAGCCGCCGCCTGCCGCCGCCTGTTTGAGGATTAAGAAATAAAATAGTTTGTTTGTCCGTCCAAACTTGTAATTAGCCTTCTTGAAGATTTTATTTGACAATCAAAAACAAAATTATGAGAAAATCTTTTCATTATATACCCTTTTATATCACACAATATTCATCAATCATCCCTTGTTATAGAAAAATAATTAAATGTAATCTTTAGTTTGTTTTTATTCTTTAATATCAACTATTTTTGTAAGAAATAACGACAATATCAATCATACGAAAATATTCTTAAGTCAATAGAACATACCTATTTAAGTAATAAAAACAAAATTATAGCTCATGTACGCTTACACATGATAGTTTCAAAATTATAGCTCATGTACGCTTACACATGATAGTTTCAAAATTATAGCTCATGTACGCAAATATATATTATATTTTATTAAGTGTTTTTATAAGCTTGTATTGAAATCATTTATGTAACCGTGTAACGTACATAATCATCAATTCCAATAAGATTACATTTTTTAATTTTTTTATAAAATGGTATAATTAATTAATAAGAAAACACAATATATAAATATATATCATAAATGCTTGTAGGGAAGCTTCCCCGAGTCAAACATAAACACGACCAGATAACTAAAGAAATTATAACGAGTGCGTTGGTGTAGGAGGATGAATTTATATGATACACCTACAGCATGTCAGCACTAATTATTATTTGTGATTCTTTATAATTTATTGACTATGCTGATCACTTTTCAGTCATCATCATATCCTTCACTTGCAAAAACTTCTCCTACTCAAATATTAGTTGTGTGATTGCTGAGACCATCGGTGATTCAAAGGGTTAAGAAAAATGATTTTCAAACACCATTATACTCAAATATTGTATTTTTATTTTTATTTTTATTTATCAAAGAGACTTTGCTTTCAGTCGTGTGAATATTTTAGAGCATGATATGACTATTAAGATACGATCTTGCTTGAAGATGGCAATCTCTTTGACCAAGGCAATATTGGATACTGTCGTTTTCTTTTCTTTTCTTTTTTAAATTTCAAACATTTTAATCCATGCTTGTTCGAGTTCAACTCTACCCTCTCATCCAAATCATATAGAACGGAGTCCAATATTTCCCGAAAGCAAAAAATCCACGATTGGAAAGCAAGGCAGTCCAGCTGCCCCTGCCTGCCTGCCTTCAAGCCCGAGGGTTTCAATCTTCACACCTTGCTTCTCTTAGAACTTATGTTTTTCCTCTAGCATTCGCAATTCTTAGCTAAATATAACCCCCATGGAGTCTGTCTGGACTATATATTTCTATAAGATGATATCATTCAGATGCATCGCTAATTAATGGCAACAATTCCAAGTGACATTTCTATTTCTCTTAGGGTGATAAAATATATAGGTGACATATGATTGGCTTATGTCGATTAAAATCACAAACATGCACCAATATCAACTATGGAGTATATTTGATCAATTAATACCTGTAGAAACATTAGGATGAAGCCTGTAGTTCATGTTTCAAAGATTAAACTCGGCGATGTCAGAGCTGACTTGCTCTCCAGAAATCACAGCAAGGAAGAAAGACGAAGCAATCACGTGATGGATGCTAATTCTCCATGTAAAAAACAAAGTCAAAGGTGCATGCAACTTGCAAGAGATATATCATAAAAAAATAGTGGGATGTGTGAACTTGGGCCCTTTGTCCCCCCCCCCCCCCCTGCAAAGTCAGATGTTGAATTGAATGACTTCTCTGAGATGTCATGAGAGAAAAAAAGTTCTTGCTCACAGTGGTCCAGGAATTGTGCTATTAATGATGTTTTGTTTTTTTTATTGGAATGATATCTTTTGGTTTCAGAGAGCGTTTTGACATGCGGTTTTGAGGATATATATATATATATTAATTAAAAATTATACAGTCTAAATTTTAAATACAATAAAAAAAAAAAAAAAAACTTTAACCAATATAACCTGATTTACTTAATAAGTTCATAAACAAACTAGTCGACCGGTAAAAATATAATTTGATTTAAAAAATTTAAAATGATATATTTTGTAAAATATATTAATACGATCATACGACAACATATTAAATTAATTCAGGTCATGAGATCATAATAATCTAAAATAAAACAAATTAAAATAAATTTTAAGGCTTAATTCTCAATAAATCTATTATTGAATGATGAAACTAAAAAAAAATCAATCTAAAAAAAAGCACAAAAAATAATTTTTTAAAACAAAATTATGAAAATGCCAACAACGGTCTCATAATGTTTTTCTAAACTTTGATTTTTCTAAAATTTTAACTTGAGTCATAAAAATATATTAAAAGACTCTAATTTCAGTTTAATTCAACGATCGAATCAATGAATATGATTGATATTATAAAACTAGACAATATTTAAAAACAAACAAAACATAAATATTATTTAGCTAGAACGTTTATGCCAGAATTTACAGATCCGGCCAAGATTTTAAAAGAGATGAAATTTCTTTAGGTTTGTTTTATTTTTTAAATTAAAATGAGATATACCAGCTATTACGAATAAAAAAAATAGAATTAACAACTTTGATTTAAACAGTGCTGGAAAAAAAAATCCTCCAAACCATGAGCTATAGAAAAAAAAATGATTGTCTTTACTCCTTGGTAGTATTCAACTATCCTGTCTGTTTTTTTTCCCCTTGAACTTTATCATGAAATTGTCCTTTGTGTCTAGAGAAGTAATTGCGAGTACATGGTACAAGGCAACAAGGAACAAGCTGGTGGCCTGTTAGTTGAAGAAGGTTTTGAAATAAGCCGTGGGCCTCGCCTCGTTAAAACAAGCAAGCACATAAGCATACGATTGGCGCACTTAATGGGCCAGCTCCATTTTTTTGACCTAAAAGTGGTTTCGCAATCCGAGGGGAGCCTATGTTATGGTGGGCGGGGAAGGCTGCACGTCCTTACCCCTTGGGGGATTTCTCCTTTAAAAGAATTTAACTGTTGTAAACCTAAAACGAACGAGGAATTTATTGTGCATAATACAATGTAATGTGCATCTACTCACATGGAATCGGGGATAAATTGTTCACAATGTTTTTTTTTTCTTTTTCTTTTTCTTTTTCTGGTTGTTATTGAAGCAAATTATAAGTCAATTTGTTCAGAACGGATGGGATTGAAAGACAGAGAATTAAAATAAAAAATACAGAAAAAATGAGTGATTTTAAAAAAATTTAAGTGAAATATTTGTTATAGTACCCACACTTTCTAGATTATAAATATCAGGTCCTTTTGGTTTCCAAAACTAAAGGCAAGACAATTTTGATCTTAAATTTTATTTTTGTTTTTATTTATTGGCTCTGGTTTGAGAGAGATAATAGAAAATCATCGGAATTTGGTGCTGGAGAGAAAAAAAAAATTAAAGTTTTTTAATATGTTAAGTTTTTTTTTTATTTTGTGTGTGTGTGTGTGTATATAGAGAAAGTAGATATTTAAATGGGTTGGAGTTTGATCCTTAGAGAATTCTTATTTTAGATTTGTTAAATATAATAAATTTTAATAAAATAATTACACTATAAAAAAATTATTTCCAAACAAACATAATTATTTCAAACTATGACCTTTCAGAAAATATAATTTTAAGACAGAACCTAACACCAATCAAATGTCACCAAAATTGTTGTTTTTTCAGATTCAAATCCATTCTTCATTGTTCTCAAGTACTGGGTGGACAGATTTAGGTTTTAGGAGGTTGAAATGCAAATTAATTGTGTGTGGGTCATGTTTCTTTTAATTTCTTTCAATTAAAAATAAATAAAAATAATATTTTTTATAAAAATTATCAAAAAAACACATAAAAAACCATCAATTTAATATATTTTTTCAACAAAAAAAAAACAGATAAAAAAACAGAAGCTAGGAGTAGAGTTTGAGAGATAGCAGCAAAGGAGAACAACTTGCCAACCATAATCACTGTTGAAAGAGCTTCACACCCTAAACGAGGAAGTTACAATGGCAGATGGATGACAGTTTAATTTATCCTTATTAAAAAGAGTTAAAATGTCATTAACTCCTCTTTTGTCCTGCGCAGTGCGCAGTGTGCACCCACCCAATTTCTTCTTGGCTATGTAATCATGTCAAAGGGGCAATTTTATACAAATGAATGAGAGCTTATTCCATCCATGGAGATAATGATGGATTAATTGAATATCCCACTCTAATTAATTAATCCTTTTCTGCATATTTTTTTATAGTAATGTCAATTACTTCCCCGCATCTAAATTTTGGTCTTCATTTGCTATCATAACGGGTCTTTTGTAATTCTAACACGTTGAATAAAAGTTTCGAAAAAAAATATATTTAGAAAATAATATAATTTTACCATAATCATTATTGAAAATAACAGTTAAAAGAAACTGCTATTAAAAATAGTGATTTTACATAACCGTTATTGAGAATAATAGTTGTTTCAAAAGTCATTTCTCCATCAAATTAATTAATAGCTAGAAAAATCAATCTAAATTTTATGTAGATCCAATAATCAATAAATAAAATACAAGATCTAATGGCTAAAAAAAATGGGTCATCGGGGATACATTGAAATTTTGTTTTCGACATACCCAATATCGTTAGAAAGATCTCAACAAGACTATTCTAACCACACGTTGAAAAACCATCAAACATAGTCGTAATTTGTTAGAGATTTTGTTCGGGATTAATTACAATCTTATTTAGTGGTTTTTCAAGATAAATTTAAAATTATCTCGTCGAGATCTTTCTAATAGTATTGATTGTATAAGAAAGGATTCCTTGTGTGTCCTAGTGACCCTTTTTTTCTTTTCATTTTTTTTTAAGTTAGTTCTTTCTTTTATAATATCATCTTATTTTCATAGTCAGTAAATTTTCATAAAATTTTAAATTAATTTTTAATAAGACTAATTATTTTACAAAAGAAAAAATATCACTGCACGAGAAACCACCACAATTGTGCTAAACCGGTATCCCCAGTAGCAATCATGTAT
>Ga0307515_10004366_pt1 | contig 29313 bp, 33 predicted proteins | sample 17_EM_MG_FD_194513 | JGI IMG/M metagenome (GOLD analysis project Ga0307515, IMG submission 194513) | Populus trichocarpa ectomycorrhiza microbial communities from riparian zone in the Pacific Northwest, United States - 17_EM | ecosystem: Host-associated > Plants > Roots > Unclassified | place... | reverse complement strand
ACAATCACCGCGTGCTGCCAGTCCAGATATACCGTGTGTAGATAGGTAGCATAGATACATAGATGAGAATACAAACTGAATGCATAAGTTTTGAAAATCGTTGAACGATAAGTAGTAGCTATGATTTACAGGCGCACCAGCAGCATTCCCAAAGAAGCGGCGGCCGGAGAAAGGCATAAACATCGCCAGGCGTGGTGTAAACAGGTTCAACATAACTGCAGCCACTGCAAAGCGTGTAACACACCTGTCGTTCTGATGTGCGTATACGTCACCAAAAAGTAAAGGAGGTATGTGGGCAACCCGACCCATCGCCTGGGCGAAGGGTAGCGTGTGATTCTCCGTCAGAGGGTACGAGGTTCTGTCAGAGCCGTCAGAGCCGTCCGGAACACCCGGGTGTTTCTGACGGAAACTACGGTCATTCCTGATGATGTTACATGCTCAAACCGGTACTAGGGTGGAGCAGAAGTCGATAATGTTAAATCGCATCTCAATCAATCAGCAAGATACAACATAGCAGAGCTTTATGATCCCCACCGCATTGAATCCATCACAGAGCGTTTGAAATTCATTGACTCCCTTTTGGCACACAATCAGTATCTTTTTCCTTTAGCAGAGCGTGTGGAATGTGGTGTACGTGGCCCAAACCCAACGCAAAGTGAGTCGAAAACTGCTACCAGATGGCCAGGGTCCACTTTGCTTCTTGGCGGAAGTTATCGCACCGTTTATCTATCTCACATCTTATCATCGGGCGAATAACCGCGGTAAGTTGGCTGATGGATTTTATCATTCAATGAATGACCACAACGACGATCATATACCCTCGCAACTGATCATGTTGACTTGCACCGCATTGCAGCATGCTATTCTGGAGTTCCACAAGCTCACAGGTGTTCATCCGAAAGCGTGTAAGTCAAAGCTGAAACCGAACAGACCTGATCGCTCAAACTACTTCAACTCCAAGAAGGAGTGTGGTCAGAATGCATCCTGCTGTTCTGCAATGGGTCGCAAGTTGTTAACCTGGCCTAGCATTGCCGACATGTATGCATTGTTGATCAATACCTGGAACACACTACCGGAGAGCGACCAACAGAGGGTGTAAAATACGCTCTTGATACAGTCAAGCGTCAGATCTAATGGGCGTCGAACCCCACGCCTGCCGTGGTTATCAGTGTTGAACTTGCGCCTGTTGACAATGCCATTCTGTTTGACTATTTTACCTCCCAAGTGGTGCTTGAGAAGCCTGAGATCGGAAGCACTGACCCCAATCCCTCGTTAGCCAACCATTGCATGCATGACGAACTGCATTTTGGGATGCCAGGGCGCGGCAGAGATTACGAAGATGAAGGTGACGAAAGCAACGAGTGTGATGGCATCCCCACCACAATCCGGTGATGACGGGCCGCGACTGAACTCGAGAGATTTGACCTCGGAACCTGTGATGTCAAAGTGTATGAAGGTGAGAATGGGGATGACACGGATGTGGATGAGGAGGAAAAAGCATCGCAAGCCAATGATGGATGAACGCAGAGTGTGGAGGACTGAGAGCGCTGTACGTTTGACATGGGAACCAGTAATGTTGAAAGATACTAGGATGGTGAGGATGAGGACGTTGCCGATACGGATCAGAAGGAGGATGTATTGCATGCCAATGATACATCAATGCAGAACGTGGAGGACTGAGGGCATAGTACTAGATAGCGTACAGGGTACACATAATATTTCAGACTGGTAAAGTACGGCAATGGCAAACCATATTCAATGGCAAGCGATGAATCCGATGCGAAGACTGTATGATAATCAGTGACAACGTCTCAAAGCTAAACATATATGGGGGAGAGTGAGGCATCTGGTATATAGCAATAGTGGAGAGGTAAAATGGGGCACACGGCCGGAGCAAGGCATAATTATTGCCAGGCATTGCCTCAACGGTTGCAGCATAACAGCAGCGCCTGCGAGGAGTGTAATACACGTGTCATACTGATGGTGCGTATACGTCACCAGAATCCAGACGCACAGTAAACGAGGAAGGTACTCAACGCGACCCATCACCAGGTCGACGGGAAGCGGGTCACTCTCTGTCAGAGGTTACGAGGTTCCATCAAAGCCGTCAGAGCCGTCCGCAACAGACATGTTTTTCCGACGGACACTCGAGTCGTTGCTGATGCTGCACAGTGTGTGGATGGGTTCCAAATGGTGGAAGAATTGCTCCAACAATATCCATGGAAAACAGGACTGTTGCAAAATGCTCTCGGAGGACCTGAAGCCGGGGAGAGTGATACGATCACTGTTTCGAGACTAGGATAGGAGAATAATCGATCAGCAAACCATCCCGAAGGAATGGGTGTCACAGAAAGGCAGGGTCACTGATGACTGTGGAGGTTTTGGAGCCAATAGGCCATAAGGGAGGTGATAGAATTTTGTATGATAAAGAAGTAGTCTAAGGCGTTACGACGTTGAACAATGTGGTGTGGTTGTGTTGATCAGAACTGAGTTGATGATGGGTAAGATAATGAGAAGTGATTCAGATAGTACATCGGAGTATGAGAAATGATTCATGGATGCTGTATGAATTGTATTTAAATTAGGTTGTGATGACCTTGGTGGATGTTCTTTCCGTCTCTCTTTACTCTTTGTCTTTTATAGTGCAGCAAGTTCCCAATTCAAAACATCTTTGACTCTTGATCTGTCTTGATTTCTTCGAATAAAATGTCAAGCCTGTTGTCTTGTTTTCGGATATCACATTAATGTTACCAATATCACCTACGCCCGACCCCGTCTGTTACACTAAGTGAGTAGCAAGTGTTGCGGATCGATTGGAGATATACTTATAATCTCAATATCCGTAACAATCAATTAGCATTTTCCGTCAGAATTTAAACCCTATTCATAATTACTATCCTGTACCATGTGGGTTTAAATCAATAACTTAATGTTTGATGCTTAATATAGGTACTATATAAACATCAATGTGCTATAGGCATTCCTAGCCAGCTTCTTTTGCAAACCATCCTCCAACTCCTATATACAAGTACTTTATGCTACTCGTGAGTATATACTTTAACTTTGTAGGTAAAGAATGCTATATTACTTTAGTATATATTACAAATGGTATGAAATGTGTTCACTGTACCAATAAAGCTGTATTGGTATATTGTTCCAACAACATCTCTAGTTGCCTTGATGATTGGAGCAGGCTGAATCCCTATACAAGTATCTATTATTTAGCAAGGGTATACACTGATCAATCAGAGAAATATCAGTGAAACAACAGTTGTTGGAAAACTCTTGAGATATCAGGTGTAAGGCCGTATATCCGTATACGGCCGCGTATGAGAGTATATGAGAAGATACGGTTGCACACGTGGATGTGGTAATATAATAGAGTAGTTGATCGGTAAGATTATTGCTAGCGCTCTCAGAGAGATCGCGAATCGTCTATATATGGTTGAGGTTTCCCGGCCCTGGACACGTCTCGTGCCATTGCCGTGAACTTAATTATTACTGCCATTACATCATCCCCCCCTTTTGGAGCAGACCCCCTGCGCTGCCACATACCGATATATAACAAGAGAAACCCCACAAAAAGAAACGAAACCGATGAGTACGCCTCCGCACAACTTAATAACTCCCACAACCGATCGGTGCTCTATGAGCAGCCTCTCGGTGGATTCGGTGCACAGGGAAACTCCACCTCCAGTAGTAGGTGGTAAAAACCCGTGCCGATGCCATTTATACCGGCCCGAGATCCATAAAAAGTAAGCAAAGTTAAACCCACGTAGATAACGTCCAATCATCGTCGAGGCTTCCTCGGATGCTCTCGGTGAAACTCGTCAACCAATTCCTGCGCATTCCCGCGATTCTCCGCAGGTTACCAGCTAGTCCGTGCGTAACTGGAACCCGCCCATTGTACAAGATAATGGAGCTTCCGGTAGCGTCACTTAGAGTCGAGGATCCGGTCAACTTCCCATTCGTCAGAGTGGTTGACGACCGTCGGCTGTGGGTCAGACGGCGGCTGGCCGGCGGTAGGAGGTGAATAGTGGTCGAGCGAAGAGACATGAAAAACGTTGTGTCTCCAGATCGTATACGGGAGGTCTAATTTGTAAGCAGTCTTATTGATGACCTTACTTACCGTGTACAGTCCTGTCCGTTTGTAGTCCAACTTCTTTGACGGTCTTGTCGTCCAGAAGTGCCGCGTTGAAAGCCCAACCCTATCTCCAACCTCGACAACAACCGCTTCGCTGCCGGCGTGGTTCGTCTGATTGGCTTGAGCCTCCTGCAAGTTCTTACGGAGGGTTTGGTGAGTCTCCTCCAAGCCAGCTGCGAAAGTGTCTGCTTGGATATCCGAATTCAGGCTAGATGGTTGCTTCGGGGGCTTAAACTGCATCACCGGATAGTAGTGGTAATTCGCCCAGAATGGAGTCATCCTGGTAGCCGCGTATATCGCATTATTGTAAGCGAATTCGGCTAGCGGCAAATGTTCGACCCAATTGTCCTGCTCGTAGTTGCAGAAAGCCCAGAGATACTGCTCCATCGTCTGGTTTTGACGCTCCGTCCGCCCGTCCGTCTGGGGATGGAAGGCTGTCGAGAGCCAATGGTCAGTACTTAAGTGAGAACATAACCAAGTCCAGAATCGGCTTGTAAACTGGGTGCCATGATCTGTGACTATGTCGTCAGGGACGCCGCACTTGCAAATGACGTGTTCAAAGAAGAGCCGGGCCAATTCCGGCGAGTTGATATCCTTCCGGCACGGTAACTAGATTGCCATCTTTGTCAGTTGGTCCACAATGACGAGAATTCCGGTGTAGCCTAATGCTGGTGACTCTGGCAAGTCAGTGACGAAGTCCATCGTGACGCCTTCCCATGGCCGTGATGGTGCCTCGAAGGGTATATTGATCCCATGCCTGGCATGCCGAGGTGCTTTGATTCAGTGGCATACTTTGCGGCCGCTGACGTACCTATGTACGTGCAAGTCCATTGCTGGCCAGTAAAATCCCTAGATTCCAGCTGAGTAGTCTTAAGAGCTCCAAAATGACCGGACTCGGGGTTGTCATGGAATAGACTTATCACTTTTCCGCGTAGAGAATCAACCGCAGGAACGTAGATCCTTCCTTTGTAAGTCAATGCCCCCACGACGACTTCCCATTGAGTCACCTTCTCCGCGGTATCTGTGCTGTCTGCCACTGGTCGGTTGACTAGCTTCGCAAAGACGTCGATAGCTAAGAAGTCAGAGGCCTGAGCCGCGATAATTGCTGGCATGAGGTCATCATATGGTTCCACTGGGGCGGTTGCCAATAGTCGGGCCACAGGCCTTTCATAGCCGATCTCATAGTCGGGATGTCTAGACGGGCCATCGGCAGGGTTCTTGGTGCCTTCCAGGTGTTCGATGACGAAGTCGTAAGCTGATAGAATTTCCGACCACCTGGCGTGTCTCCTGGAGAGCACTTTGGACGTCTGGAAGTATTCGAGATTCATGTGGTTGCACCGAATTTAGACCTTGTAGTTGGCGTCCTCGAGGTAATGCCGCCACCGGTGCAGAGTGTCCATGATGGCCAATAGCTCCTGATCATAAGTGTCGTAATTCTGTTCGGCTGGAGAGCACTTCCGGGAGTAGAAATTGACTGGCCTGAGAACCCCGAATTCAAAATACTGATTGAGAATGCCTGCAATCGCAAATCCACTCGCGTCCGTTTGGAGAATGATCGGCTTGGCTGGATTGAAATGCTGGAGGATCAGTGCCTCAGTGATGGTCCATTTTAGTTTCCGGAACTCCAACTCGGCTTCCCGAGCCCATTCCCATTTGGCCGAGCCTTCTGATTTCTTTCTGCGAGATTTCTCTGATTTCTTTAGTAATTCCGTCAGTAGAAGGGTCACCTTGGCATATTTCCGGATGAATCTTCGGTAGAAGTTCGTGAATCTGAGCAGCACCAGGCCGTCTCTAACTGATTTCATTGTCAGCCAGTCCTCGATTGTGGAGATCCGGTCCGATTCCATGCCAACTCCATCGGGAGTGATAAGAAACCCCAGGAAGCCCACTTCTGAAACTCCGAATTGACACTTCTCGGCTTTGCAATAGAGACCAATTTCCCTGAGTCGCTGCAGCACTTGGCGCACATGCTCCTCATGCTCCTTCTCGTTTGTCCAATAGATGAGTGTGTCGTCAAGGTAGCCTACCACGAAGTCGTCAATGTATGGCCGTAGTCAATCTTCGATATATGACTGGAACGTAGCCTGTGGGTTTGTTAGACCGAATGGCATGACCCGGTATTCGAATTGGCCATAACGCGTTCCCAAAGCCGTCTTGTATTTGTCGCCTTCCTTGATCCGGATGAGGTTATAGGCACCGCGGAGGTCCAGTTTCGTGAATATCCTGGCCTCAGGTACATGGTCAAGCATCTCTGAGATTAGTGGAAGGGGATACCGATTTTTCACAGTCGCCAGATTGAGCGCGCGGTAATCCACACAAAGCCTTAACCCTCCATCCTTCTTTTTTGCAAAGAGGATTGGCGCTGCCGCCGGCGATGATGATCGCTCGATAAACTTGTTGGCTAGGTTTGCCCTGATGTAGGCCTTTAACGTCCTCAACTCGAACTTTGATAGGTTGTAAATCCGCCCATATGGCAAGTTATAGCCGGGCTCCAAGTCAAGTGCATAGTCGGTTGACCGATGCGGCGGGATTGTCTCCTCCTTTTCCTTGCTGAAAACCTGAATGAATTCTCTGTATGTAGCCGGGAGATGTCCTCCATGATCTGTAGGCACCAGCTTTGTCGTTGTGCCGGCTCCATCTGCGCACGTTAGTTCTCAATTCATACTAGATATGGAGCGGTAAGGAGGAATATCCAGGAGCCCGGATTTGAAACGGTTCTCCACAGTAGGGCCAAGCCCCGCCGTCCGGTACGCCCTTCGTGTCTCGGCATGCTGGTAGCAGTCATTCAAGGTTCCCTCCTGGACGCTCTTCTGCCACAACTACCGCCGCTGCTCCCTGCTCGCCCGTCCAGCGCCTGAGGCCGACTGGCTGTAGAAGAGGGACAACCGATCGATGTCAATGCTGAGTGGATTTGGTGACATGCTACCCTCTGTTTTCAACCTGGTAACGTACTGGCAGAGCGGACACACACAGGGAAAATTGTGATGAAGCCAAAGTAAAACCCCGCTTTGCCCCGCGAGGGGAAAGCTTGGCAAAACCAAGCGGAGATGGTGGTTGTCGAAGGTGTGTGTGTAGTGGTAGCGGTGCGGCGGTGGTGGTGGCAGTGATTTGGCATAGTGTGCCGAAGAAGTCACGTGGCGCGGCAATGTGTGTTGAAACAGAAGGAAGGTGAGTACCTGGTCGAAACATTCTATGGGCAGAACTACACTGCACTATTTGCGGCTATCCCTCAGTTGAAGAAAGGCACACACAAACTGACACAAATAAAGACGCTACTGGTAGGGCTCTAGATCTTAAAAACGCACCGCTTTAAAATTACGGCAGTAGAAGGTCACGATTTTAAAGTACCTTTAGTGAAAGTGCAGCATTTTCAAAAGTCACAAGTCGAAAGGTCACACAACCAACGGCACTAGGACTATAAAAAGGCACGAAAACGAGTTCCAGCACCTCCCGGTGCCTTTTCACTTATATTTGTATGAGGAATTGGCACGGAAAGCACATTTACGATCCCTTTAGAGCCCTAACGACTGATAAGCTTGAGTTTTTGGCATGTATGCTAACTGCTAGGATCAGCGCCCCTAGAGATCTGACAAACAGTTGATGTGGTCCCAGGCACTAGTTTGGTCCCGACACGATTAGTAAGGAGTTCGCAAACTGCGACTTGCATCAACTTCCCTAATATCTTCGGGATCTCCTTCATACTGATACCAAGTGTTCTCTGAGATTTGTTGGAGGCTCCCTCGGTCGAAATTCAGATAAAAATCTGGAAACGAAACGTTGGCGACTTCATTCCTAGTCACTCGATCCTGGACCAAGAGCGAACGATTTAATGTTAAGGGTTATGGTTTCAATTTCAGGCTCCATTCCATCACTTTCCCCTGTTCCTTAAGAGATTGAAAATATATTTCACCAATCTCCAGCACAATCTTTCGTCGACTGCCGTGCCCAAATTGAGCAAACAGCGTGGTCGTGCACTACCCACAAGACAAACTGCACTAAGTGTCCGAAACTAACGACAGGTTCTCGCACACCCTGATGGAGCCCTCCTTATTTGTCTATCATAATAGACTTAATCGTAATCTATGTTGAGTCCCCATAAACCTTCGTTGCTTCTCCGTAAACCACCCCACCCACCAGACGGTCGAATTTCAGAACCTAAGCGCATGTTAGTAGGAGAACAACAACAGCAGAGAAGCAGTTACTTCTTTCAGAAGCGTCACCCTTAGGGTATATTTCACTTCGTAATAGCTGTCTCCTCGACTATTCGTCGTCTTCTTGAATTTTGAAAGCGGGATATCAGATAAATCTGAATAAAGAGTGAATACTCGGGTGAGGGCTGGTATGTACTTAGTGAACGCATAAACATGAGCGGGATCGCAGCAAATACCGTTTGGATTCATCCACTTAAAGGCCGGCGGATCTTCAAGGTCGCAAGAGAACAGAGGAGTTTTAAATATGAAGTCTCCTGGGACAGCGGGGATCGGAACGGTTCGGAAGAAATCCATCGACACGGAATGCGTTTCTCCAATAACATCATTCTGTATCATCGTTAGTTATAGACTTCCGTGGCTGAACTAGTCATCAACCTTGCGAATGTACCAATTCAGGTACCCACTAGCCCTCCATGTGTCGGTTTCATGATCCCATTTCATGTAGTCTTCCATATCGCAGTAGTCGTCCCGCCATGTATTTCGTTGGGAATCCCAGTATTCGTTGTAATCTTTTGGCCGGGCCAGCGATGATCGAGAACCATAACAGCGCCGCGCTCTACGATTTCCTACGATTGACCCATCAAGCGCCTGAATAATTGCTCCACGGACCTGTAAGTTGATGAGGGAGTTAGTTAATGCAGTATCAGATAATCACATGATACGTACTACTGCAGTTCGGCTGTATGTGTGGCGTCAGAAATTAGCCTATACATTAATGTGTTGTAATTGTAAGATTCAAAGGACGTACGGATTTGGTGGTTGCAGTACGGGCACTTTGCTTGACCTCCATCCAAAGTGCTCGTCACTCAATCTTTGCAAAAGATATGCCGAGGAGCCTAGTCCACCGACAAGCAGTATCGCCTATTTAAAGTATTAGTCTTGAGATACAACTATTGAATTGTAAAGGTTAACTTACGGCCACGGGTTCTCCCATTTTTTGCACTCCAATAACCTGTTCGTCCACTAACTTGATGATTTTTTCCACAATAGGATCGAATATATCCTGGACATCGCCGCTATTCAAGATATGACAATTAGTAATGAAAGGCTTATAGTTAGACTTCGGCAATGATAGGTTATACCTTTCCATAGTATGACATCCATCTTCGATATTGCAATCCTCATCATCACGTAAACCAGGCACATTGACAAAATATTCGTCCTCACTCGTATTTCCGAATGTGAATTTGACCGACTCCTCCCAAGCTTGTATCATTAAATGTTTCGATCGCGACTGCGTGAATTGTCAGAAGTGACCAGGAAACGTTAATACACAGGTGTGGGGGTTGTATAGTGTACTTTCAAGTCGTCGATAGCCTTATTACCAACCACCTTCCGAATATACTGTTCAAATCCCTGATCTAGAAATACGGAGCCACACAGGTCACCTGCGTATAGGCATTAGCATCGATCTGGCACTCTACCTGCGACAACTCACCAGTACCGCTGACAATCTCGTCGAGCCTTAGTGGTTTCATGTCCTTTATCTTATAGGCAATCAGGTCCCTAGATACAGCATGAGTTTCTCCTATCGAAAGGCATTGTAGTCTTACACAGTCCCTCCACCTGCGTCGCAAACAATGAACGTATCGCCCTTCTAGTTAGCAGTTAGTAATCTAGCCTAGGTTCAGGATGTTGGATACTTACTTTGAGGAAATTGGGCTTAATCTCTTTCAACGCATAAACTGCAGCGCTTTCGGGTTCACCGATCAGGTTGAAATCGTCTCTGTGTTTTCCAAAACCCGCACGCTCTGCTGCTTGTACCATCAGGTCCTTTGCGGAATCGGCCCAAATTGCAGGGATCGTCAGAATATACTCCACAAGGGAGTCGCGGACAATTTGAGAGCCATATGTCCCTTCAATACTAGCCTTTATGATTTCCAGAACTGACTTGAGGAAGTCTGAAACAACAGTCATAGGGGAGATGTTGAGGTCCCGAAGCGTGTTCTCCGTTACATCTGCGGGTGTTTTGGTAGGGGAATCGGGTGTGTATACCGGTGAACCTAAGGCGTTTCCTGACAATCTGAGTCCATCGAACAGAGATGGTAGGGGTTTAGCTGTCAAATATTTTTCCTCTTGAGGCAATTCGGTGGATTTAGGTTGAAGTAACAGTTTAAACCACCTCAAAGTCTCAGCCGAATTCGCATTGACAACCTCATGACCCCATTGTTTGGCTCCGGTTTGCGGGTTGCTGTAACGAACTACTGTAGGAACATATTCTGCCGACGCTCTACCTATACCGCAGTTTGGCCAAGTTATTACCAGCTTTACCACGTCAGGAGCTGATGAGTGTGCGAAGGCTGCTGACGTAAAGCTGGGAGACGGAGATGTAAGTAGAAATACGGACGCAGAGATATTGGCATGAAGTATAACTGGTGCCGGGAAACTCACGTCGTCCCAAAGTCAATACCAACCACAAACCGTTCTTTGGTACGGTTGGTAGAGCCCATTGTTATTAGTTCAGTTGTGTGTTGCCTAGATTTCCAGCTAAAGGCAGTTTATGCTGAGGGTAGGTATCGACGAGTCGTAATTTTGAGGTTGAACGTAGCTCGGTATTTGTGGTTACACGGCCCAGGATTGTTGTATGGTCAGTTTTGGCACTACCGGTGCGTGGTTGATGAGGGCACCAATTTTCGGTGATGTGTTAAAGTGTAGCAAAAGTACAGAGTCCTCGATGTGCTATTGTAGCAGTTAGAAAGGTATGAGAACTTTCTTCGACGAACACTGTGGAGGGGGTATTGTAGGTGGAAGTTGATGTGTCGCTGCTATCATACCAGGTAGATATGTTGACGCATTAGCAACACGTGTCAAGCTACCCCGCTTGTGCATTTCAGCCTGTCCTCACCCACACCAAAATCTTACCGGCCACTAACAGCTCGTGCTCTACCTAGGCTCAACTCATCTTCCTCGACAAAGATTGCGACAGTTTGTTGCAGATGTTCGCCTGGTTACCCTGGTCTGACACCCACGAACCTGAAGCAACCGCCGATAAGAAAGTTTGTTCCCAATCCTGTCATCCCTTTTTACTATACTACTATCATTACCATTTACTCACTTCGCAGAAACTCAAGAAACTCACCATCAACCGAATACCTATCACTTAGAACGGACCAATATGGCGAAGAAGAAAGCAAAGGCGCCAGCGAAGGTGAAATCGAAACCCGGTCAAGTATGTGATCTGAGCACGGGAAAACATTATCTAAATCGCTTTCCAAACAGAATTCCAAGAAAGCCGAAAACTCTGAAGGGGGGTCAACGCCAACACCCCCAACAGAACCGAATTGGCAAGAGCTATACGAAATGGAACAATCGGTCAATAAAGCCTACGAGGAACAGATCAAGGGTTTAGAGGGTCAAGTTACGGAGCTCCAGAGCCGCTTGCACGAGGAAGAGGCGCGCAGTAAAAGCTACGAGGAACAGATCAAGGGTTTAGAGGGTCAAGTTACGGAGCTCCAGAGTCGCTTGCACGAGGAAGAGGCGCGCAACAAAGGCTACGAGGAACAGCACGCGACATTGGAAGGTCACGTTACGAAGCTCCACCAACGCTTGCATGAGGAAGAGGCGCGCAGTAAAAGCTACGAGGAACAGATCACGAAGTTCCAGGCCGAGACGATGAAGTTCCAGGTTGAGGTGGCGGAGCTCCTGCGTCACTTGAACGAGGAAAAGCGGAGTACTGAATCAGAAAAGATGGTCAAAGAAGAGTTTGGACGAAGATTGAAAGAATTGAAAGCTGAATACGATAAACTTAGCAGAAACCGGGAAAGGGAGAAAAAGAAGGCAGCGTCGGAAAGTGCTGAACATGCAAAGGAGAAAGATGAACTGCATATCAAGATCGAGGAATTACATGTCACACACATCAAATCCGTAAATAACATCGGCACGGGTCTCGAACCTATTACCGACCAGACGTTCCGAGAAAGATTCGTTACTCTACATGCTAACGTATACTCCCCTCTCGCGTATCGTTTACCAAAAATTGTGCCTGATGATACATAGGTTCAAGACTGGTGCCGGCGTACTTTTGCGGCAAAGAGTGAGATACGTGCGATCGGTAAACTAGACTCTGACGTAGCTGAATTACTGTCTATACGAGTATTCAGTACAGAGGCATTGAGTGCCGTCAGGCTGATGGAGTCATTATTTTGGGGATATGCTGAGGAGAGGATATTATCGGCCTGGTTCCCCGCGATGTCACCAAAGAACTTACAACAAATGTCCATCCTGGAAGAGAATATTCGCTTTGGTGGTAAGACCCTAATCAGCTTCAATCTCCGCTCGTTACGATATCTGACACTACCAGATAACTCGGGCACCTACGAAAGGGCCGATTTTTGGCGGGCATACACTACGTCCCTCCTCTTCCAAAACGAGCAAGTGAAGTCGGTGCTGGGAACTGTTGATGTACCAGCATCCGAACTAGGCAAGCTTTTCAGTAAAGTGCAGGTGCCTCGACGATCGGTCGCAGAAATTCCGCTTCGAGATCTCCTCCATTCCATCAGGCGCTTGGCAGCACAACTTCGATGCCAGCGCGGCGTCTACGAGGTCGATGATAGTATTTGCTTGGGAGACCGCTATGACGACGAGCGGATGGTTGACCTAGAGAATCCGGATCTGAAGGACACGGATGATGTGAAACATGCCCGTGTGCGCGCTATTGTATCGAAAGGTGTGGTGTGGAAGTCGTTCACAGGGCCAAGCGCAGTCGTGGAGAGAATTTGTAAGGCGAGGGTTTTGGTTGTTACTTGCACAGGGGAAAGAAACACCAAGCAGGCTGTGGCTGTTACTGGCAAAGCGGAAGAACACAGCAAGGATATTGTGGCTGTTACTGGCGAAGGGGAAGACAGTAAGATTGTGGTTGTACCTTGCAAAGGGAAAGGAGACAGCAAGTTGATTTGAAGGTGAACCATGCGACTAACGCTGTATATTTTTAGTGCAGCATATTGGTGCCGCTTGGATGGGTCATGTTTCTGCTAGATTTCAATTTAGGCGGCACGCGTGAGTGTTCAAAAGGCACGATCACGGACTGAAATGAAAATGACGGGCTTCTTTCAGCCCAAAAAATATTACTACTAGAATTGAACGTATGGATGAAATGCCCAGTTTCAGAACACGGCAGGATCAGACATTAGGGTTGGGGTTAATTACCCCAATTAAACTCTAAAGAATATTATTAAAAGATTGTTAACCGTGAGTGCCATTGGCTTCAACTACTATGCATCGAATAGTAAAGTTCCGGAGTGCTCCCGGACAATTCATCGTGTCGACTTTAGCTACCTCCATGATGCACACAATTACCCAATGTATAGTTTGAGGTTTCGCGGTAGCGCTCTGAGAGTTTCTTTGTCTCTTCGTTATTCGTTTACTAGTGCATGGGGGCAGCTTCTAAATGTTTGGGATCTGTCTATTAGGTTGGATTCACTGTATATGCCGAGTGAAATGTCCGATGACATTCCTCTGACTCTTCATACTCCAACCTTCCGGAATTGGTGGCCGGTCATGCACGCGCCGGTTGGGATTTCCAAATGGACCCCAACCGGTATGACAGACGGTGCTCCGGACTGTACTGAGTCATATCTCCTGCCGTTCATCAGACCAACTGGCGGTACCGTTCATGACATCCATGATGGGACAATTGTGACAGGGAATATCTGCATTCTATAATGACTGCATCTGTGGATATGATTGCACCGGCCACCTGGGTTACCAGTGTGCGGCAGGAGTGCGTTTTATCCGCTGGGCGAGCGCGCGTTGCCTGCGTGCGGTAGGCACAACAATTTCAACGGCATTGACTCGACTCTATTCCTTGCAAAAACTTTATTGAGTGGACAAGACTCAAGCTATTTTGAGGACAGAAAGCGGGGTAGCATGCAAGAGCACTTTAATACCGGCTCTCGAGCCTTAAGGGAGTGGGTTCAAAATGATATCAACGTCATATCGCGGGGTTCGCCCCCTCATAATTCCGCTAAGCTAAACCATATAGTTGCCGTGAATAGCATTGCGTCAGCGACCTGGTGTCTTCACCTGTGGAGCGGCAAGCGGTACTAGCGGTGAGGAGAAGAAATCCGGAATTTAGACATATAGTTGTCGAAATGTAAACTAAAGCGCAGGCTAGAAGCGGAGCTAGCATTATGGAAGTAAGAGAGAAGGAGCTTAACGTTTTTTGGATGTACCTCAAAGATTCGCATTAGAGTAGAGATACTTAATCACGCGGTATCATTCGTATATTTGTATTGCGCTCATGTTACTTTGGATGGTTTGGTGACTTCTTGATTGGCTTTTCTCTCTGGAGGGCATATAGCCCATATATGTACAGGCTCTTAAATCCATATCTGTTTGCATACACGCTCTCAAACGGAGCTGAGACTCACGATCTGGGCACAAATATAATACCTCACTCGGGCTACCAGCTACGGGAACTGTTGCATGTGTACCTGCGTCGTGAGCCACTGCTCAGGTCCGTTTGATACGCAGTTGGTGTATGAAGATATGCCTCAGGAGAGCGGCTCATATCTGTGCAAACGGATATACAACCCAACCCGCTCGAAAACCGGAAATATGCAGTTTGCGATCTATGTACTTTGGCAAACCGAAAGCCCATATGCGACTCCACTAAGTTCTTTCCGTCTTGTGTATACTTTCATATCTACCAATATACATAACTCAGAGATGTGAATTCAGGCTTACAGATGGAAAAACCTTATAAAACACTCTCACCACCTACTTAAGCACATAGTATTCTACTAACTTCCTCTCATTTGTTCCCATTGCATTGCCGTAAATTCCTTTAGTGCTCAGTCTGGAGAGGGGAAAAGTCCAGTTTTTTATACTTGGGAGCTCTGAGCACCCTCGGCCCCTCATCAACACTGCACTACAACCCTGAATTCCTCTACATACTCCCTAACTGCAAACACTTCTCCCCAAGGAGCAGCGCTGTTAGCGCAAGTTCTGCTAAAGTGAGAATTGCTAACATAAATTGCTAGCAGTCGCATATGGTGTCCTGTTGGCGATCCTACGCCAATTCACAAAACGAACAGCCTGTTCGCGAACCGGACACTCCAGTTCGTGACGGGCCACAGGTCTCCTATCGTATGGAACATATAACTATGGGTTTCATGGCCCCGTTAGATAGTACAATCAAGCTTCTCTAGCTCTAATTTTAACACCGCTAATTTGGTTTTGCACAGGTGATATTATATGAAGCGACTAATCGGAAACCTTTGGGAACCTCGACAACGCACCGCCACACAAAACTTAAAACGTTGCTCACCTCCTCCCACAAAAATTACACGTTCCACTATTAACTTAATTCGAAGTTAACAACTACCGGATCTATCCAGGCAGTGGCACGTACGACCATATCAGGCACGCTATTTGGGCCATATTGAGAGGTTTATCAGCGCTGTGGCCGCCGCACAGCCCCAGCACCTTGCGTGTGAACTAAATAGTGAGAAATATTTTCCCCAATTTCCACTCATTTGCAGCGCCTCTCTATTGAAGTAGTTCCTGCAACGTCTGGAGGGCCTCCAGACAGCAATCTAGAACCCGGTCAAAGTCTCAGGTGTCAGAAATCGAGCTCTAGATTTAGGATGTGGAGGAGGGGATACCCCTCCTCCAAGTTTACCGGTTCTCCAGATGTCAGTCTTAGAGTTCACAGCAAACAAAAGTGGAATTGTTTATAGCCTGCCGAGAATTTTGGCTTCGATAGTAGAAACTAAACTCCAAGCGATCACTATACTATACAAGCGATCACCATTGAAACACCCCGCTATCCATTCTGTAGTATGTGAGACTGAGACTGCGACCGCGAGCAATGTTGTGCTGCGGGGTGAGAGCGGCCTCCAGATTTTTGGGACTTCGACTGTGACTCGGTACCAGACGCTGCGGGAATTACTCCATTGTCCCCAGCATCTACAGAACTATATCTAAACGTATAATGGGTAGTTCACTGTCACAAAATTATACTCAGCTTGCCCAAACCAAGTGCAGTAACGAATCCAAACATGGAAATATCCGATATCAGGCATCCCCGTTATTGAACTACTGCTGTTACCCGTGAGCCGGGCCAGCACAGATCCGGACTCAGGGCCCCCAAATCGAGCGTCCTCCGCAGCCGATTCATTACGAACTTTCGCTGGGCCTGTGCACGTCAAAACTTCATACCGCGTCCCTACATCAGCAAATGACGTTTAAGCGCTAACACAGCTTATCACAGCGTACCCAGTCCTCCATAATTCACGATAACCAGTGAGTTATTCTCATATACCGATTGGGGGAAAATATATATCATCTGGCAGCAGCCCTTATTTGTCATCTAACCATTCACCACCACCTTCTTAAATAACCAATGTCTGGATATATCGGGCTGGGCGTTGGATAAGGTGACAGTGAAGAATAGGTACCCTGGCTTTTAGTATGGGTGGTAATTGACCGTATGCGCAGAGCTCCGGATCAACGCCACCAAAATGGTCTATCAATTTTATGGTAGACGCTACCGCACTTGAGGAATGCTTCTGCGATTGTGTCATTCGCTCTGAGAGCGGTGGTTAGCCGAGGAAAATAGTATCTGGCTTGCCATGACATTGCCAAAAATTGTGATGAGAATTCCGTTAAACAGTGCTGCGCTTGCAGTGGCGCGATTAGGGAGCGGTTTACTTATTTCTTTAACTGTTGGAACCGGTTCGAACCATTCACGAGTGATAACTAGTGATGTCGCATTCTGGCCGGTATTTGTTTTTGTTAGGAGGATGGTATCAAGTATTATGTCATTTGTCAAATTTCAACCTGCGTACACATAGCTGGCCCTAACACAAGGAAATAGCGATCCGAAGTCTGGAGCATATAGAATAGTATCAAGGCTGGTTACATAAGATCACTTCACATGCAACATATCAGGTTGATGCCACTCAGTCCATCTTCAACTCTGATTGAGCTTTAGCCTCACCATAACAAACCTTGACAAGTTAGCACAATTGGGCGGCTAAATAGAGATGCTTTGAATTTATATAAAGGTGAATAAAATACACGAAACAAAAAGTAAAGTTATAACTTATAAGGAAACAAGCAAATTTCGTGTAATTTTTCTTTTCTTTCCTCTCACTACAATTACAACATTAAGCTCTCAGCCCCCATTGCTCTCTGAATCATTTAATAGAATCTGAACACTGCTCTGTTTTCCTTCCACAAATCCCGTGTAGTTTTGTTCTTATTAGCATCAAAGCTGGGTAAAGACATTGCCACTAGTTAGCTGTTTTGGCCCAAATGCAACTTTGATAATTTTGACGATATTCATTGTCCAATTAACTGGGTGAATGAATTGGTTTGGGTTTCACTTACAGTACTATTCGGTTTATGTAGAAGTGGCTGATATTAAGATTAACAATTGTTTTGATTTTATCCCCTACTTATGATTATACACTAGGTGTAATATTCAGTATTGTGCATAATAATCCAAATATATTGAACACAAGTTAAATTCAGAGTTCTCACCATGGTATAACTTTGTTCTACATTACTACAACTTACAGTTGCAGATTTAAATATGAATTTATGGATGTGTTTGAGATTGTGTGTAACGGAGGAGGAATCGACTCCATGATACACTCAACTGGAGGAATCCCTGCTAAGTATCTCCTTATTATGTCTCACTACCAAACTTGTTATTGGACATATGCCAGGACTAATAGCTAGCTCACTTCGAAGCTTTACTCAGGGGCAGAAAGTAATCGGAGTAGACTCACTGTTGAATAGCTTTCCAATTCGAATACTGTGTTAAGGCATGTTCTCCATTACGCCAAGGTTGTCCTCTACTCCAGAGGAGAATTGCGAAGTCCTTCATATCTGTGTGCTCAGTGCTCCATCTGCTCATTCTATCTACGCTTTTCAAGAGATAGTGTACTACCATCCTCTCGTCCCCCGATCCGGTTGCTTTGATAACCAGACAGCCTGATCTTCCCCCAAGCAGATGGTATTATTCGATTCCTCAAGTCATTCCCAACCAACAGTATCATTGTGATATACATCTCCAGACTGATTGGTATCCATTGGACTGTTATCTTCCTGACCATCTACCTCTCTATACCATACAACTCCTCTCCATCAAATCATGCTCAAGTAGTCAGATTTGACTGGCTTTTCCCAATGGCAATCGAGATGTACCTTGTATAGAGGTAACGATGGCCAGCAACATTCACCACCATGCCTACAGAACATCTCGCAATCGGTGATGGCGTTATATTAAAAAACAATTATGGCTATGACAATACTCGAGGGTGGGAGATTATCATGTAGTGGAAGGATATGTGCCCGGTGGTTATTGGTGTGGCCATATTGCTGGCCTATAAATGATGAACATTCTTTGAATGCCTCCCGACATTATCATCAAGTGATATCTAGTAGCATATGAACTGTGACCATTCCCAACTGTGTAACAATATGTATGCAGTACTCAGTGTAGGTAAATCATGTTGAACTAACAATTTGAGACAAGTCAGTCATTCATTGTCTTAGGGTTTGTATTAAACAAAATAGTAACAGGAAAGCCACGAAATTTTTGTAGATCATGCCATGTTTGAGGAATATTTGACAAAATATTTAATTATCATTAGAGGTGTTTTGGTCATTGTATTATACAAAGTATGGGTCTGTATAAAGTTAATTGCTGTGGTGAGGATTCAAATTCAGTTGCTTGAATATCAGTAGCTGTAATAAAAGTATCATGGGGAAAGGTGCAATTTGATTAATTGTTGGGCATTGTACACACACAACCCAAAATGCATGCTTCCCATTCACCGCAGTGCAACATCCAGTATAAAGTTATCAATCACTGGTTCATGGAGATGTGCGGATAGTAATGTTAAACAATCTATTCCTGCCGGCAATAGATGGGCAGAAACATGTCTAAACTGCCCGAAGTTGTTCCTGGTAGATGTAACTGCACTTATGCCTGCGGTCGGTAGTGTAAGGACACGGTATATTCCATAAAGTTGCATTTGGGCCCAAGGGAAATGAAGTGTAGGAATAAGTGGTACGATATTCAGCCCAGAGGTAAGTCTCCATAGCGATGTTAGAATTAAGTTCATGGTTAACAGTAGTGCGACACAGCACATTACCATCTGGCAACCCAAACAAAGCATTGGTGACATTGCTGTTACATTATACTGCTCATTTGAGGCAGAACTCCCGGGCTGCAACGTACAACTACAAAATAAAAGAACAACCCACATACACACACGTACGATACCAAAAGTCCAACAACTGATTAGCACCCAGCAGGGTGACCTTCCTGTGTGCAGGGACACTGCACCCCCAGTTCACTGGCTATCCTGAGGTGGTAAAACCCTTGACCACGCAATTTGTAATGGCTGGGGTCACAGCACAAGAATAAAGAAAGAAAGATTCAATGGACCAAGTCTCCATATTGCCATTCAGGTTAATCCCTACACATCTGAGATCTGACTTCCATCGTTTCTGGTGTGTGTTGCGGATGTCTTGCAGGAACAATTTCATTACTTTTCGAGGATTTTCCAGTTTTTTAAAAGCTTCCCAGCTTGTGCGTATCTCAGCTGTACCCGGTCCACTAAACTAGGTTGTAGAACATCCGGTCACACTGCATTGAGTCAAGAATCTGTTGGACCTCCCAATTGTCAGAACTATAGACTATTACTGGATGTGATTCTGAGGATGGTTGTGCTATAACCAGCGGTGTGTATTTATCGAGCTGCAAAACATGGAAAACATTATTATTCCGCATTGTTTTCGGCAAGTCTAGTTTGTAAGCATTCTTGTCAATGATCATATTTACCATATATGGTGCAGTGCAGTTGTAGTCGAGGGTCTTTGCCAGTCCAGTCATTTGGAAGTGTCGAGTTGCCAGCTAGACTTTGTTTCCAACATCAATGGTCAGATCCTTTCCACCATCAGATTTCAATGCCGTACCTGGGCTAACAACAGGTTCCCCTGCTGAGGTTGGTGAGTCTCTTCAATTTCCGGTAGTTTCATTTCTGCCTGTATTTCTGACAACAGCAATGATGGGGCTTTGCCTTGGTTGAACTGTGTCAGTGGCGGGTGGTAGTAGTTGGCTCAGAATCATGTCATTCACCTCGAGTTAGCGACAGAATTGGTGGAAGCACACTCTGCTTAATGCATCAGCTCTACCGCGGTATCCTGGTGGTAGTTGCAAAAGTCCCATAAGATACGCTCCGAGGTCTGTTTTTGTTATTCCGTGTGGGCATGGGTCAGTGGACGAAAAGCGGTCAACAGTCTCTGATTGATGCTTAGGTGAGAGCAACCATGTGTGTGGAATTAGCTGGTAAACTGGTTTCCATGATCGGTTACAATATTGTCTGGTCTGCCACATTGGCAGATCACCAGTTCTCAACACACTGGTGCGAGCTCCCCTGAGTCGATATCCTGCCTGCCACGGATATAAGGTTCAATTCGTTTTGATCGATTGACAACTACTATGAATCCCGTACACCCACGGGCAGTTGACTCAGAGAGGTCCGTGACTAAGCAGATGGTAACCTCTTGCCAAGCTCGTGATATTGGTGGTAGCGACATGTAACTGCCGTGATGGGCATGCTGTGGTGCTTTGATTGGGTCAAATGTTTCGCATCCCATGATGTATTATTGCGTCGTGGCGTCGCCTGCGGGCCAGTGGATATCTTGAGATACTCACTATGCGCATTTGAGAGCTCAGAAGGGGCCAGATTCTGTATTGTTATGGCAATGCGCTATGACTGTGATGCAAACAGTGTCATCCTATGGTACATGGATCTTTCGTTTTAGGTGCTAACTCCCATAGTTACTATTCATTCGGTACTCCAGGCTTCCTGTTGTTTGGACAATCTTTGTAGTGTACGAGTATCGACGAATGGTGAGCCGATCGTCCTCTGCTTCATGTCGGTAGCCAATGCAAAAGTAACCTTGACATTTTTCATTTCCTAAAGCAGGTCATTATATAGTTCAATGGTGGTGGTTGCCAAGGTTGCCAGTTGCCGTGCTGTCGCTGACTAACATCCTATCTCATAGTGGGGCCTTCTGGATAGACCATTGGCCAGATTCTTCTTGCGGTGCAAGTATTCAATGATACCATCGTCAGAGTATATGGTTTACGCCGAGCTTGCCTCTCTTTGGAAATGATATTTGGAGGTTTGGAACTACTCAACATTATTCTGGCTGCACTGGATGAGAACCTTGTGGTTGGTGTGCTCAAGATGGTGACTCAAGTGCTGCTTTATATAGAGATGTGGCAATAGCTCGCGAGTGAATGTGTGTCGCTTGCTTCGGCTCGGTTGCACTTTTCCAAAACTCATTTGACGGCTGGAAGAATCCTCAATCCATGGTAGTGCTTAACGATGATGGCTTTTGCAACGCCACTTGCATTAGTCTGTAGAATGATCAGTGGTTGAAAATGCAAATACTGGAGAATCTGTGCATTCGGGAAAGCCTTTTTGTGGTGTTCAAATGCCAATTCGGCATCCCCACCCCATTCCTTCCTCCGTGAGACTTCTGCATTTAGCATGATTGAGATGGGAAGCATCCGATCTTCAGGTTTTTAAATCACTTTCTGATGCACGTTTGTGTATCCGACAAGCACCTGCAGGTCACCAACTGCTTCCAGGGTCGGCCTGTCTGCGATTGTGGTTATGCAGTCTTACCCCATGCCAATCCACTCTTAATTGATGACAATTACAAGGATGACGAGTTCCTTAGCTCTGAGTTGCCACTCTACAGCGTTGTAATGGAGCCCAACATGATGTAGGCATTGCAGCTCATTTTGGATGTTGTCTTCGTACGCCATCTCCCCTGTTGAGTAGATGTCTACATTGTCAATATTGCATGTGGTGAAGTTGCTAATATAAGAGCATGCACAATCGTCGATGGAAGCATAAAACACAGCTGGTGTGTTTGTCAAGCTATAGGGTATAACTTGGTATTCGAAAAGACCACATCTTGTTCGGACTGTGCTCTTCAATTGGTCACCTTTTTTCACTCGGATGTGGTGGTAGAAATTCCTGAGTTCCTGGTATGTTACGATCCAAGCTTCCCGCATTGGTTCAAGAAAGTCTGAGATTGTACAAATGGGGTAGAGAGAATTGTCCAAGGCCAGCATTATGGCTCCATTGTTGACACACAACCGTAGTTCTTACAATTTCCCCTGGTGGAGATATGAAAGTGACTGCGGCCGCGGATGATCAACGTTGAATGAAGCTGATTTCTTGGTGTGCTTGCATGGAGCTGTGGAGTGTCATGAGTTCTAATTCTGAGAGGTTGTAAATTCGCCCATATGGTATTTTGAAGCTGGGTTGAAGATCAATTTTGTGGTCACTTGGGCTGGGGAGCGGAAGCGTCTCTCCCAGTACCTTCCTGATAACCCCCACGAAATGATGATTTCGTGCTGAGATACAAGCCGCATCATTTGTTCTGACCATCCACAAGTTATCTATTTGCGATCCTATCTCTATTTGCATTGTCCGCATACTGCATGGATGCATGCTTGGACGGGGTGGAGCTGAGTAGGCGTTCGAGGATGGTCGGATGAGATGGCATGGGACAATAGACTCAAGCCTGATTGACGAGTTTCTCCCATTGTTTCTTGCCGATGCAGTTGCAGTGATTCAAGCACCATCCCTGTGGCACTCTTGTGACCCAACCACTGCCGGTGGCCCTGCTCACGCGTTCAGCATCTTGGGGTTGACCTCACCGTGTGTGATACCTTCCAGAGATGGTCCCTGTTACTCATGACATTCTCCAAGTCAAATGGTGAATACCTAGATCACTTTGTCAGTTGCTAAGAGCTGATCAAATTCAGTACTGCTGATCAGTTGTATACCCAAGGGAGGTTCATCATTTCTCTTATCCTAACCATGTTCCAGCAGAGGATAAGTCCACTGTGCTTTTGGAATCTTCGCCCGTTGGGGTCTATTTGGCGTTTACCATCAGCAAAAGAAAATCCCGCTCAGGTGGACAGGCGCCGTCACAGTGGACCCACTCTGTCAGAGCCATCACAGACACCCCGGTGGCGGATTACTCCGCGCCCGGCCTCAATACCACATGTTGTGTTCCAGATCTCTCTCCCATTACGGTTTCACTGTTTGTTCTCACTATGTCGGTGTCCTATTTTAAACCAAAATTCTGGCATTGAAGGCCAATTGTGACTATACATAAGAAATGGTTCATTGGGCACGTGCTTGCATCGGGATTGCAATGCGATGGGTGATGCTGCGAAAACCACTGCACGCGCCTCCTTCTACCAGCGCGCAAAATGCAATTCTCTCTTTCCTAATTATAAACATCATTCCAAGTTGCCAGATCTATATGGCTATTGACAATCCATTGTTCGGTCCGTCCGTTTCCTGTCTTACTACTAATAGCTATCCCTGGAATTACGTGTGCCCAGCCGACAATATTTCCCACCCTGTCAATTTGCCAAGAAACAGCTGCTGGTGGTTGTGTCACTTGTACAAATTTCGAGACAGGATCCAAGTTACCAGAGTCTTCAGGTGTTGTCATGAGCGCCGGGGCTAACCAATACTCAACGAAAGCTCCATCCTCGTTTTGCAGCTTCATCTTGAATAGTTGTGGCAGTTCTGATGGCAGACGCCCATTTAAGCCACATCTTCAGTGGCTGGGTTGAGGTTAAGGCTATACTTCCAACCGGAAAGTTGGAACTTTTGACACTAGAACTGCATCCTCCAACCAGAAGTTTGGAGTCTGTGAATCCTCCGGCCTGAAGTTGAAAATTTCTCCCAAAAATTGGATCATTCTCCGACCGGAAGATGAGGATTTGTTCTAGGCAGATAGTGGCTAAGTTTCTGGCCGGGAGATAATAGTGTCTACTGGTATCAAACTATGTCATTCAAGGGGAAAGCTCCCAGAGTGTGCTACGCGGATCTCAATTCTCTGGCCGGAAAGTTGAATCTTTCCCAAGTGGAACTGGATTCTCTGACTAGATGTTGAGAATTTCTCCCCGGCAGGGAGTATTGAATCTTATGGCCTGAAGATGTTAGTTTCTACCAGCGTTGGACTAAGCCTTTCGAGTAGATAGCTCCCAGGTTCTGCAAGGTAGATCTCACATCTCCTAAAAGTTGAAACTTTCGCAACATGAATTGCGTTCTCCAACCGGACACGGATGATTTCACCCAGCCATGTAGTATTGTATCTTCCGGCCGGAAGATGATAGTTTCTGCCAGCATTGAACCCAGTCCTCCGAATAGACTGTTTCGAGCTTCTGCTAGGTAGATCACAATCCACTTGCCGGAAGTGGAATCTGTCAAATGAGCACAGAATCCTCTGACCAGATGTTGTGAGTCCATCTACGACCAAAATTGATCTTCCGGCCGGTTATTGAAACTTTCCCACAACGAAATGCATTCTCCGACCGTATGTTGAGAATTTCCCCCAGGTAGGTCTTATCTAATCTGCCAGCCGGAAGATGATGGTTTCGACCCGCGTTCAACTCAGTCGTCCGACTAGAAAGTTCTGAGTATCTGCAAGTTAGATCCCAATTCTCCGCCCGGAAGTTGAAACTGTCACAAGAAGGGTTAGGGTTATTCTAAGAAGAATCACGAAGGAGAAAAATAATAAGTGAAGAGTACTTGGCTGCGAGTATAGCAAGAAAGATATTGTGGTCGTTTCAAGCTTTCGTCAACTTTGACTCCTCAGTACTTGTGCAGCGTGTGAAATATATACTTTTTCACGTCAGTTTTCCTTGCCGCGACACCGCGCAAATTTTTTCAAAAATGCGTTCAAGAAAAGGTTGGGGCATCGCAGTGACCCTGTAAAGTGTGCGAGCCGTTCCGGGCATTTCCGAAAGGTGTGGTAGCAAGAAAAAGAGACGCTTATATTGCATGACATATAATCCCAAATAATTAATCAGGCGCTTAGCCGCATGATGCGACGTAAGCTTTAAACACGATATTAAACCCCCACCACAAACTCGACCCCTGTTACGGGGGAGAATGCGGCACACCACTACACCGTTCGCAGGAGACTTTTTACGGCCTCAACCACTACAGCGCAGAAGATTGAGCGGACTCAAGTCGTTGCCTCTTAGAAGCGCGGAGAGAATCAACGTTAACATCTGACCTGAAATGGGCGGTCCTAGCGGGGCGGGCTAGGGTTAGGGATGTGTTCGGGATCGACGGGTTACCAATCCTCCCCCGAATCTCTAACTTACCGAATGCCTCTAAGTGTGAACGTTTGTGAATGCCACCGGAAGATAAAACCTCCACGTTCCACGTACTAGCCTTATCAAAAAGGTTTTCCGTGCGGCGAAGACTCTTGATTACTGGACCACGAAGTTCGTCGGGGACGACTAATCCTCGATGTGACCAATAACCCGTAATCTTGCCAAACACCTCATTGAGGTTCATGTATTTCCAAATTTCATTATAGGATGAAGGAAAGAGCAGAGGTACCCCCCGATCCGCGTTCTTATTACCTTTCTTAAGGAGGACGCTGATCCGGTGGGTGTACTGCACTTCCCGCATCCACAATTTCAATTTATCCTGAGGGTATCCACGCCTCAGTAGATTACCGTAGAATTCCAACCTGCTTTCCTCAAACAGGGAATTATTGGAAGAGACTACGAGTAATCGGGTCAATTCGGCCTTAATAAACGAGCGTTTTACGGACTCGGGATGGGCACTAGACCATGGAATATACATGTGTTTATTCAAGCTCTTCCGGAACAAACAAGACTGTAAGTTTGTTCTTCCGGGATCTCCACTAAAGAAGAATTTCGCGTCCAGGAACTCAATCCCTTCTTCGTAAGAGCGAATATTCCAAGTAACGTTAAGATTGCCATAACGGCGCTCTTGTAAAAACGCCTCAACTTGGGATCTTGTACCTCGATACATCAGAAGAATATCATCAATATAGCGGCAATAGAACCGAAGTCCGAAAGTGGTCCCGCATGAGATATTATTTTCAAACTGGGCCGCATAGATATTTGCAAACGCGGGGGCGACAGACGTCCCCATTGCAATACCACTATGTTGCCAGTAAATGTCCTCCTGAAACGAGAAACAATTATGCGACATGACTGCTGTAAGGCAAGAGCGAATCATGCGGACTTTCCAAGAGGGCCATTGCTTATCTTTCGCGATATTTTCAATAAGCGCAATGGTTTCTAAAACCGGCACATTTGTATAGAACGATTGAACGTCTCCCGTGACGAACCAAAGGTCTTCCTGTGCGGTAATCTTGGCGTTACGCACCCCGTTTATGACTTCAATGGTTGAATTAACAATCCACGGTGATTCATTAACTAAAGGTCGTAACAAATAATCTGCTACTTGGGACATGCTCGCGGTAATGCACGAGTGGCTTGGAATAATAGGTCTTAATGTCCACGGTGTTTTATGGACTTTAGGAAGCCCTTTAAACTCCGGGATAGCCATATTTTTCCTCTCCGAAGCATGAGCGAGATACTTCAGGAGAATAGCCTCATCCCACTCAAGATTAGCAGAATCTTTTTCTGCCAAACTGAGCGACTGTATCAGACCTTGCATAGTCTCAACCTGACCAATGTGCGACGCGAGTTCATTGCGCGATAGTTTAACATAAGTTTTACTATCGGACAGTTGGCTCATTGCACTGGTCAAATACCAATCACGCGTAGCGACAGCGATGCCCAAATTCTTATCAGTAGCCAAAACCAGGAGCGAACTCGACTGAAGTTCTGACCGGATACGAGATATGTTTGGATTAAACATGCGCTTAAAGCTAAGGTTTAGGGCCGCTGCTCGTGAGAACAGTAAGTCCTTGCCGTGCTCTAAGCCTCGTTCGAAAATGTCACTGCCTCTAGGTGCTTCCTTGTCTGACTTAACATGGAAACGTCTAAGGTATTTGATTTCAGACTTGTTCTTGTGGCTAAAAAAATACCGCCAGCGGCATGTTTCTACAAAGGTTTTCCAACCTTCGTGCACAAGGAGGGGGTTGGGTTCAGTATGAAATATGAATTTACCATTGAAAGCAAGAGCGTACTCAATATCAGGTTTCAGGATGACACCTTCAGCCTTAAATATACCCGTACCATATTCAATGGCGAAATCTATAATGCCGACCGACAGGTGCGACTGAATATAGTTTCTCAGCGTAGTTTTTGAGACGGTCAAAAACAAATCCGCATTTCTAACTACAGTACATAACAAAGCCCGAGGAACTTTCGGCCAAGCGACAGTATCCTCACAAACATGGAAAGTCTCGTCCCCGGAACAAGGACGAAGAGACATCCCCAAACGTTCTATTTTTTGGCTTTCTTCCCACTGCGTTTGCCCTTCCCCTTGCCACCCGGTTTGTCCTTGTCTTTTGCGTCTGTAGCCTTGCCCTTGCCCTTTGAATCCCTCAGTTTCTTGTCCTTCTTGTTGGACGTAGCGGGTTTGGCTTTCTTCGGCGTTTTGGACGGGCCGGGTTTCTTTTCTGGGATTGAAGGTTAGCCTTGACATCGTATGTCCCACTTGGGACAAAGCGATGGTAGACTTACTGGATCCACGAGCCTTAAGCCCATATAGCTCAGCGAATTTTTTGAGAGCAGAATTTATAATATCCTGCGTAGCACGGGAGGAATCATCGGCATCACCCATAATGATATCCTCAACCGTATTCTGTGCCCTTTTCGCGGCAGCCCTCTGTGTAGCCCACTTGCGATCTTGACTATTTCTTGCTATGATGACGCATCGGTCAAGAAGCGCCGTCATATTATTCATAAAGAAGTTCATTTCGGAATTCAGAGGTTGGGGCCCACCGGACACCTTCCACCCTTCATCGTCAGTCTGAACCGCCGTTATGTTAAGGTCACTGGCGAGTTCGTCCATCGTCGGCTTGATGCGATCGGTAATGGATTGGACGAGAACGGCCGCCGTGACGAGTTTTTCGAGGTGTGCGCACTCCTTTCGCTTCGCAGCGATTAGAGCGATCAGGTAATCTTGACGCGCGGTATTGAGGATGCTATCGTATTCCGATTTGAGGTCGGTATGAACGGTCGTTGCTTCCCGTGTCTCTTTCGAGAACTGACTTGTCCGGACTTTTGTCGTGCCCGCTATCTCAGGGGGATAGGTGCCTTTGGATTTATGGGTAGTCAGGGTGTTGATGCTGGCGCGAACCGAGAGAATCTTGATCCACGTATTGAGGGTAGCGTACAACACCGGTGCAAACTTAATCCGTATAAACAACGGAACGCAGTTGACTAGCTCCGATATCGAGTTGGCGGCTTGAATGGTGCTTGCGCCGACCGAAGATGTGCCGCCAACAATCCGAACAGAGGCGGTGGAGTGAGACATCGTGATATGTAGGATAGGGTTATTCTAAGAAGAATCACGAAGGAGAAAAATAATAAGTGAAGAGTACTTGGCTGCGAGTATAGCAAGAAAGATATTGTGGTCGTTTCAAGCTTTCGTCAACTTTGACTCCTCAGTACTTGTGCAGCGTGTGAAATTTATACTTTTTCACGTCAATTTTCCTTGCCGCGACACCGCGCAAATTTTTTCAAAAATGCGTTCAAGAAATGGTTGGGGCATCGCAGTGACCCTGTAAAGTGTGCGAGCCGTTCCGGGCATTTCCGAAAGGTGTGGTTGCAAGAAAAAAAGACGCTTATATTGCACGACATATAATCCCAAATAATTAACCAGGCGCTTAGCCGCATAATGCGAAATAAGCTTTAAACACGATATTGAACCCCCACCACAAACTCGACCCCGGTTAAGGGGGAGAATGCGGCACACCACCACACCGTTCGTAGGAGACTTTTTACGGCCTCAATCACTACAGCGCAGAGGATTGAGCGGACGCAAGTCGTTGCCTCTTAGAAGCGCGGAGAGACGCAACGTTAACATCTGACCTGGAATGGGCGGTCCTAGCGGGTTAGGGTTAGGGTTAGGGTTAGGGTTAGGGTTAGGGTTAGGGTTAGGGTTAGGGTTAGGGTTAGGGTTAGGGTTAGGGTTAGGGTTAGGGTTA
>Ga0307515_10004365_pt1 | contig 29321 bp, 29 predicted proteins | sample 17_EM_MG_FD_194513 | JGI IMG/M metagenome (GOLD analysis project Ga0307515, IMG submission 194513) | Populus trichocarpa ectomycorrhiza microbial communities from riparian zone in the Pacific Northwest, United States - 17_EM | ecosystem: Host-associated > Plants > Roots > Unclassified | place... | reverse complement strand
CCCTTGCGATTCCTTATAGTAAGCCTATACACAAAAGTCAGCTCTGATCGTGCACTACGGTGGCAACGATGAACAGAAATTCGCACCTTGATCTCCTCCAGGTACTTCTTCTCAACCGCCTTCCGCTGTGCTTTCTGCGCAGCAGTAACTAACCCGCTCTCCGGCGTCCATTCTTCGGGGCTGAGCACGACACCCTGCACTATCTCGATGGCCTTGAAACCATTCTTCTTCGCGATCGCCTGCAGGTCCCGGAGGTAGAACTCCTTCAGGGATTGATCCTCGCACAGCTTATGGAGGTCCGTGTCTGGCGCGGGCAAGTTGGCGTTGGCCGCGAGCAACTCTCGGAGGTGCACCTCACGCGGGAAGAGGATCACGATTGGTTTCTGCGACTCGGACGTTGCATGCACGCATAAGTTTGCGGCGTAATGGCAGGTCTTGTAGGTGGTCTCGAGGCGCTCGAGAGCGATGTACTCGCCTCCTAGTAACTTGACCTAGTTCTTGACTCTGCAAGACCAAGTTAGACAGGTCGACGAGGAGACGAGCGGTGACACTCACCGGTCGATGATCGTCACCGTGCCATCTTTCTGCCACTGACCAACATCCCCAGTACGGAACCATCCGTCTCCAGGGAAGATCGTAGGGTCCGCGTTCAAATCGTCCCGCTTGTAGTAGCCCTTTGTAATCGAGGTACCGCGAATCCAGATCTCGCCCTGGGACGGATCGGCGCTTGCCTTGTAGCCAGCTTCGGGAACGTCCACAAGCTTGATCTCGACCGAGGGCGAAGGGAGACCGACATTGCCGAACTGCAAGAACTCGGGCGGGAGGATCGTGCACATGCTTGAATAAAGAATTAATATCAGGGTTGGATTGCACTGAGAGCGATGCTCACCCGCAGGATTCCGTCAGACCGTAACCTAAAGGAAGGGGTCCAGGTGAGCAAATTTCTGTGGACGAGCCGGGAGAAGTCTCACCCTGAAGAACCGTAACAAGCGCAGTGCTCAAAAACTGCTGCGTCTCAACAGACAAGGCAGCGCCACCATTAAGCATAGAACGAAGTCTGCCACCGGTCTGGGCTTTGACCTGGCTAAATACGACCGAATCAACGATGTTGCTCAAGAAGGGCACGTTAGCCTTCTTGATGCACATGCTGCCCCTGAAGACGCTCTTCCTCAGTGGGGTCATCTGGTTGACATTGTTGAGGATGCCCTTGCAGATTGTCTCCCAGATCTGAGGGACGCCGATCATGATCGTTGGCTTGCACTCCTTGAGATCGCCCGCACCGACGCATCGGTGTGTGTGCGGATACGACCGTACCCGATTTGCAGGCCGACGTACCCCATCGCGAGCTCGACGACGTACTCGAGGATATGCGCGAGGGGAAGGAAGGTGAGGAATGTGTCCTGCTCGGGTGCGAAGATGTAGCCCATGAGCGATTGGATGGCGCCCACTGCCGCGATGAGGTTTGCCTAGGAGAGCACGACGCCCTTGGGTGTGCCGGATGTGCCCGAGGTGTACATAATGCACGCGAGCTCCTCTGCCTTTGGACGGCGTTCTTCATGCTCTGGCTTGCCCTTGCCGAGCTCGCGCAGCTCGTCCTGCAAGAGCACTTGGATTTTGCGCTCTGGGATGGCTGTCTTGATCTTCTCGACGACGTCTGCGGGTGGCTTTCCATCGTAAATAACGACTTTGATGGTCGGTGTGTTGGGGAGAACGCCAGCACGACTGGAAGTAGCTCCGCATTGGTGAAGACACCGACGCAACCGGGCTCATTGAGCGAATGGGTGAGACCAGATTTGCCGAGGGTGTCGTATGCAGTTGCGATGATAATCCCTACCGACATACAAGCATGCTGCATGTGGGTCTGAAGAGGTGTAAGTGACGGCTCGCGTGTCTGAGCCGGCGGCACGTGAAACAGCAACATCACGTGAGGTGCAATGATAGGGAGAATGCACTCACGCAATGGCGGCATAAATGTTGAAAATCTGACCCTTGTCGAGGCCGAGTTCAACGAGACCCTTGCCCATGTCGACAATGTCGCGCCAGCCGAGGGCGTTGCGAGTACCGTGCTCACGGGCGTTGTAGAAGAGGATATCGGTGACGGTCTTGATGCGGCGGGCGGCGCCGTGACTGGCGGGGAACTTGTCTTGTCCATTGGGGGATCAATCGCTCCCATAATAACAGTTATCTATAATGAGCGAGTAGACGAAAGACTGGGAAGACTCGAATGAGGTGAGCAGCCGGTCCACGGGAGACGCTATCTACAGGCAACCCATTGCCTGGTATACAGCGCCCTCCCGTATCTCTGTCAAGCGAGTGGCTAAAGATCGAGCACGGTGTGTCTAACTGGCTTCGTTGCATGTCAGCGAAAGGCGTCAGGGACTAGAGGGTTGAGGTGGACGACATACGTACTCGAAAACCACTAGTAGCCGGGGAATCCGTGTCGTTCTCTAGCAAGAAAATAACGCGTAGAGTGCAAAAATGAGCTCATCTTCGCCTGTCCTCGCTCAGGCTGATAACCTGCTTCCCATTACTGTCAAATGGCGGCCGCGTTCCAACTAATGAGCAAGTTGAGGCGCCGTCGACGAGGAGCAACAGGATAGCAGGAGGTCCATGGTACTGGCACAGAAGAGCACGTAGCTCGGAGGGTCGTAGGGTGTCTCTGTTTCCGACTGTTGCTGACCGAGCGTGGTTCAAGACGAAAGGGAACAACCACACAAAGGATACGTCTCGTCCTCACATGGGGCACATATTTACCTGTGATGTACACACTTTCGGAGCTCAGTGCTATCCAGTTGCACGTAGCCTATGCGTTCTATGGTGAGTCGTTCCCGTCGTCCAATTCAAGAGCGGACGAACTGCCAGAGAAAGGGTGTAGCTGCGATGGCTACTGCTACGAGCAGCGTATGAACGAGTTCCTGTATTGCCATTGCATTGAGCCTGCATGATGCACTGGGAAGCGCAGCTCGCAAATAGTCATTGATATTCCGCGCGACCGACATTACAATGAAAACCTCGTATTTGTAGGAGCCGTTACAAACACCTAAAAATACGAGATACAGGGATCGATACCTTGTGTACATGAGAAGTGGCTGTGTCATATATATATCCTGGACCGATGAAATCGCGTCGGTGCAATAAGGCTCGCACACTGCATCCCAAATTCCGATAATACTCAATAGCAGACGATTGAGAGCCTGAGGAGAAGGAAACAAAAAACACGTTGCGATCTCGGAGTACCCACGGATAGACACAGCCGTTTGCAACCTGACATCCGCCACCTTCCTCGATGTCTCTTCTGATGAAGAAATTGAACCATGGTAACCCAATTGTCTTATCCTGGTCAGTAATATGTGCTAAAGACCCTTCTATAGAGCAAGAGCCCCTGCCACCCGCGCAACCACGAGGCAAGCGCTTGCCCTTCACGCTCTAAGAATACACCTCATATTTTTGTGTTGCCCAGAAGAAACAAAGACCCTCAAGACTGCCTGGGAATACTACAATGAAGGCACGTACCCGGCCGCATCACCATATACCGTCTAATATGAGACCGGCAGGAATGGAGATCATCGACCGCGAACGCGAGAGAGAATGGCTCGAACAAATGGATACTATACTCATCTTCGTATGTCGTACCTCCATTTGACGCTACACTGAGTTGATAAGTTGTCCAGGCGGCATTGTTCGCAGGATTCATAAGCGCTTTCCTGATCGAACTCCTCGGTCGCCTCGAACAGGACCCACTGGATATCATACAGGATGTTTTGATCTACCAAACGCAAATGATGCGTAATTCGAGCCTTGAGCCATATGTCCCTTCCGACTTCTCCCCTCCAGAACACATTGTTGTTGTCAATGCTCTCTTCTACGCTAGTCTCGGATTTATGGTCCTAGCAGCATTCATCGCCATGCTCATCAAAAGCTGGGTACGTGAATTCGACCGCGGCTTGCGGGCAATGTCGATCCCGGAGCAACGCGCGAAGACGCGTGAATTCCGCTACCTCGGGATGGAGCACTGGAAGCTCCCAGAGATGGTCGAGACCCTCCCTTTGTTCATCCAGATATCCCTTCTTCTGTTTTCCATCGGTCTTGTGATCTTCCTTTTTCACATCAGTAAACCGTCGTTTGGTGTCACCACGACCATCTTTGGTATTGGAATATTCTATTATGTGATGACTACGTCCATATCAGTCGTCGTTAGCTCTTCCCCTTTCCACTCTCCTGTTTCGCGCAGGTTGGGCAAGGTGTATCGACGTATCCATGCCCATTTCTGTCCACATGTTGATTTCCTCCTATCACGAGCTATGGATACTACCCCAGCAACCACTCTGGGTCGTGTCCGACGGCACATAAAGCGTTTGCTTCAGGAAACTCGCCCCTATCTAGAGAACGACTTTGTAGAACCGATCTCAGCAACAACAGTAGACAACGTCCAGCTTTCCATTGCAGCATCGGCCTTGCACAGAATTCATGAGAGTGCCCCGGATTCTCAACACAGTGAAGCACTACATTGGTCAGTGTGGCAGGTAGCAGGTAGCACCACACTCCGCGTTCCACCATTATTCAACCCGCCTTCCTGGATTCGTAACAAATTGGATGATGAAGAGTACCTCTCGCGCCTCCCTCCCTCCATGCTGGTCGCATTCGTAGCCGTTTTGCTGCGTTCACGTTACAAATTAAATTTCAAGGACGCCCGCATAATACGCGCTGCCCTCCGGCCTGTGGAAACTATCAAGGGTCCCTGGGCTCAACTTGTAATTACGGTTTTTTATTACGAGACATCCTCTTCATGGCAAATTTGGGGCGAGCGAATGCAGGATGATGAACTCACAAGGATAATACCGAGGAAGGGACTGAACAACGAAGAATCTGTGGGGATTTTAAACACACTGTCCGAGCTCTGTTGCGAGCAGAGCCTACCGCAGGACACCTCGTATTTGATTGGGATATGTCTAAAAATCCTATTGAATTATTTCCCGAGCGTGGAAGATTTGAGCTCCTTTGATTTTGATATGAAATTTCTTGAAGCTGTGGTTACATTGGCCGCCATATCATGTTCTCCCACTCTTGGGAATCGGCAAAACATCGTCACCAGCAGCCGTGAACACCCATGGTTGTTCCCGAGTATGCGAAACCCTGCTCTATTTGGCAACTGGTTTGAACATACGCCTTCCGTCTGTCACAAGCCGCTCGTTTCTGTACTTTTTCTGGTCGTCTATGCCCTCTTACAGCGACCTTCATCCACCTTAGCACATCAGTATCTCGCTATCATCACAGCAAAGGGTGATTTCCCTCTCTATACATCCGCCCTCACTGCTGTCGCCCCAGCCATCGGAGATGCCGGACTCCTCGCCATTGGAGGGCTGCTCGGGGCTCAAACACAAGAATCAACATCAGTAACTATTCGTTCTACGTCTTATCCACGTTATGCTGTTCTGGAAGGACTGCTCAAATACTATGACCGCCATCTTGGAGCCAGGAACCCGGATCCAAACCTTTTTGCCATCCTGTTGGTACTTTCCATATACAAATCTCCATTCGGAATAGTGGAATTGAAGAAGCCGGATCTAGAATTGGAAAACCCCTGCTCGAGGCTGGTTGCAAGAGTAATTGCCGGTCTTGACATTCCTGATGGATCTGGTTTGTCAATGGAGTTATTTTCTGACCATCGAGTCCAGAACATGATTGCGGCTCTCTCCCTTCTGCGATATAAATGGGGGCGGGTCACCCAGTATACAGAGTCACTGCTACTGGCTTCCTTCCTGCAGTCTCGGGAGTTCGCGGTCTCCTCCGCAGCATTGGAGTACTACATCGAGACCGCGACAGTTTCTTCTGATCCCTCAGCATCATCTAGTTACCTCTCCCAAGGCGTGCGCTCTGTGTTTAACGCCATGTTGCCTGACCGTCAACTGCAGATGGGGTGGTCAGTTCTAGAATCATTCGTCAATGGGTTAGATAACCTCCCAATGGAATGGAGACGAAGGTTCGCTGAGGGTTTCTTCACCCTTTCGCGCCAGCTGGTGCCACAATCACAGGGAGACACGGAGACGAACTCACCAGTGAGGGAGCTTAGGGATATCCTTACATGGAAGTATTTTCACGAAGCTGAACAAGAACTAGGGTTCACCGATTCGGAGTTCAGTGGGTTGGATTGGATGGCCATGGCCTGGTCACTCCATTTATCGCAACAGTCCGACGAGATGAGAGAAGGAGGTTTGTGGTATTTGGTTACACCCGGGGATAACGAGGAATTCGTGCTCAGAGCACTTTGCAAGCTTCTCGATGCGGCTCCAGACTACAAGGTCATTCCGATTATTCCCAAACTTCGCGAGTTCATCCAGTGGTTTGATGATACTGATCTCCCCGAATACCGTCTCATGATCTCCACACGGGTAAAGGAAGCAGTTCGTAGGCACGAGGAGTTTGAGGCGTTCCACAGGTTCGACAAATTCCATTGTATGTTATATATCTAGGCACAATTTCAGATTTCTTTGTAAACCTGGGTACTATGAATTCCGTTTCCTTATTTCAACACAGCGACATACACCGGAATCGCAATAAATGACCACCAGTCCCGACCCCTGAAATCCTTCACAATATGGAGAAAAAAGCCAGGGAAAAGGCCAGGGAACTAGGGGGTAATGGGTCTACCATTTACAGAATCTATCTCATTGCTGTCATATTTTAATAATCAGGCCTGAAATCGCTTCTCGCAAACTCACCGTTCGAGTAGGGAAACCATATGGCCTTATCTCAACTCCTTTGCTCAAGGAGGGAGATCTGTTGCAGTTGCAAACGACTATGGGCAGCCCACTTGGCAACTTTATGAGGCCACAAAAAATCATGGCAAGCTTACATTACGGTCATGGTCCAAGCATGGCCCAATAATGACCAGCACTGAACTGGCTTTTCCGACCTTCCCACATGTCATTCTCCTTAGACGTCCGAGTAGCTCCCCCCCAAATTCTAACTCTCGAGCCTTCCTCTAAATGGTAAAGCAACATTATCTATATTATACGGGCTATCCATCGTTTAGCCCAGGTGCCATCGAACCCCCAAGTGACAAGAAGAGAGCAAACGAAAGGTCTAATTGTACAGGCACTCAATCACATGAATCACATGAATCATCCTCATACGTTCGTCAGCTGTCAGACAAGCCCTCAGTCAGACCCTTGCGACTCCTTATAGCAAGCCTACAAACAGAATAAGAATACCCGTCAGCTCTCTCCGATCGTACACTACGGTAGCAACGATGAACAGAAATTCGCACCTTGATCTCCTCCAGGTATTTCTTCTCAACCGCCTTCCGCTGTACTTTCTGCGCAGCAGTCACTAGCCCGCTCTCCGGTGTCCATTCCTCAGGACTGAGCACGACACCCTGCACAATCTCGATCGCCTTGAACCCATTCTTCTTCGCGATCGCCTGTAAGTCCCGGAGGTAGAACTCCTTCAGGGATTGATCCTCGCAGAGCTTATGGAGGTCCGTGTCTGGCGCAGGCAAGTTCGCGTTGGACGCGAGCAGCTCTCGGAGGTGCACCTCGTGTGGGAAGAGGATCACGATTGGTTTCTGCGACTCGGATGTTGCGTGCACGCATAAGTTTGCGGCGTAATGGCAGGTCTTATAGGTGGTCTCGAGGCGCTCGAGAGCGATGTACTCGCCTCCTTGCAACTTGACCAGGTTCTTGACTCTGCAGGGCCGCAGTCAGAAAGGTCAACGAGGAGAAGAGCGGTGACACTCACCGGTCGATGATCGTCATCGTGCCGTCTTTCTGCCACTGACCAACATCCCCAGTACGGAACCATCCGTCTCCAGGGAAGATCGTAGGATCTGCGTTCAAATCATCCCGCTTGTAGTAGCCCTTCGTAATCGAGGTCCCACGAATCCAAATCTCGCCCTGAGAAGGATCGGCGCTTGCCTTGTAACCAGCTTCGGGGACATCCACAAGCTTGATCTCGACAGAGGGCGAAGGGAGACCGACGTTGCCGAACTGCAAGAACTCAGGCGGGAGGATCGTGCACATGCTTGAATAAAGAATCAATATCAGGGCTGGATTGCACTGAGAGTAATGCTCACCCGCAGGATTCCGTCAGACCATAACCTAAAGAAAGGTCCAGGTGAGCGAATTTCTGTAGACGAGCCGGGAGAAGTCTCACCCTGAAGAACAGTAACAAGCGCAGTACTCAAAAACTGCTGCGTCTCAACAGACAAGGCAGCACCGCCATTAAGCACATAGCGCAGTCGGCCACCGGTCTGGGCTTTGACCTGGCTAAACACGACCGAATCGACGATGTTGCTCAAGATGGGTACGTTGGCCTTCTTGATTGACATGCTGCCCCTGAAGACACTCTTCTTCAACGGGGTCATCTTGTTGACATTGTTGAGGATGCCCTTGCGGATTGTCTCCCAGATCTGGGGGACGCCGATCATGATCGTTGGCTTGCACTCCTTGAGATCGCCCTGGCAGTTGCGCACCGACGCGTCGGTGAGTGTGCGGATGCGGCCGTACCCGATTTGCAGGCCGACGTACCCCATCGCGAGCTCGACGACGTACTCGAGGATATGCGCGAGGGGAAGGAAGGCGAGGAAGGTGTCTTGCTCGGGTGCAAAGATGTGGCCCATGAGCGACTGGATCGCGCCTACTGCGGCGATGAGGTTTGCCTGGGAGAGCACGACGCCCTTTGGTGCGCCGGTTGTTCCCGAGGTGTACATAATGCACGCGACGTCCTCTGGCTTTGGACGGCGATCTTCATGCTCCGGCTTGCCCTTGCCGAGGTCGCGCAGCTCGTCCTGTGAGAGAACCTGGATTTCGCGCTCTGGGATGGCTGACTTGATCTTCTCGACGAGGTCTGCGGGTGGCTTTCCATCGTAAATAACGACTTTGATGGTCGGTGTGTTTGGGAGAACGCGGAGTACGACTGGAAGGAGCTCCGCATTGGTGAAGACGCCAACGCAGCCGGGCTCATTGAGCGAATGGGTGAGACCAGATTCGCCAAGGGTGTCATATGCAGTTGCGATGGTGATCCCTACGGACATACAAGCATGTTGCATGAGTTGCCATGTGGGTCTGAAGAGGTGTGAGTATCCTAATTTTGAGAAGAGCAATAAAAGTCACGGGTCGCGTGTCTACTCTTGTCAACACTTTGCGTCATTGGCAGCATCATCACGGGCAGTGGAAAAAAAGACAGAAAATGAAATAATCACTACTCCGAGAAGAGTAGGCTCGTTAGGCCCGCTTCCCGATGGACCGCCGCGCCGGCGGGCACGTGAAACAGCAATATCGCGTGAGCTCTAATGATAGGGAGAATGCACTCACGCAGTGGCGGCGTAAATGTTGAAAATCTGGCCCTTGTCGAGGCCAAGTTCGACGAGACCCTTGCCCATATCGACGGCACGGTCCCTGACCTCGACAAAGTTGAGCCACCTGTACTCGGAGAGCTGGAAGAACTTCCACGTCTTCTTCTCCGTGATCTCCTTACCGGCCACGGTCTTCTTGACGTCCTTTTCCTCCTCGATGGTGTCTACAATGTCGCGCCAGCCGAGGGCGTTGCGGGTACCGTGCTCACGGGCGTTGTAGAAGAGGATGTCGGTGACGGTGTCGATTCCGGCCTTGGGGCGCTCGACGAAGGCGTCGGTGTGGAGGGGGTTGCGACGGACGGCGCCGTGGCTGTCCGTGGGCTTGGAGACCTCGACAGAGCCATACGCGGGGAACTTTGTCTTGTCCATGGGGGGGTACCTAGCAGGGTTGTGAGGTCAACGGACGCGGTCACGAGATGGTGATGGCGGAGACGGAGGACAAGGCGGAAATAGAGTGCGGGGTGTGGGGTGGCGTCCTGTCATGTCATGGGGAATATTGTGGACGTCGTTGTGGTCGTCGTGGTCGTCGTGTTCGTTGGAGAAGAGCTCACCTTGGCTTTGGTTTGCCACTCGGACCGGCGCTCATCTTGGTATTTGGTGCTGGGTAGGCTGCGGGAGGAGGCTAAAGAGGCAGCGGGGGCCGCTCGGCTCGGTCTGTATGAGTGGGAGTGGGAGGGAGTAAGAGGGTCCAAGTTGCGAATACAAGATGATTCGCGCCTTTTCAATGCATGTTCCGCCCTCTCGGTATGCGGTTCGTGCCTAGCTTGGCCCGCGCTTACCGCGCTCCTTTTGGACGCACGAAACGAAATCAGGTGACAATATCCACTCGTCCAATCCTCGCTGCTCGTTGTTCCAGCCCAGCGCGGCGTACTGCCGTGCGTCCTACGTATTCGCTTGGTTCACACGAGCAAAAAAGGACGCGGCTTGCTTGGCGCCAATAAATTTCGACTTCGATCACGCCAGCTGTGCAGAGGTGAAACATCAAAGTGCAATGTGATGATAGAAAAAGAAAGAGAGCAATCTTGGTTCTTGATTCTTGACTTGCTGATTGTGGCTCTGCTCACTCGCTGCGCTGCTCCACTTGCTCCCACTCTCACTCACTGACTCATTAGACTTGAATTAAATACGTTGATTCAAACACCGCCCGATGCATACAGTCCATTAGAAATCGCCACTGTTCCCACTCCTACGCCGAATGTCAACGACTCGGTACAAAAGCTTCGTATAGACGCCGATCCTGGCTTCCTCCATCCCACAACGCGCAATCATCACCCCAACTAGCATCGATGCAATCTGCAATCGGAGGTGCGTTTTCGTCTGGTAGCCCGACGAAAAACTAAAATTGTAAAAATATATCAAAATCCGTCCCTCGTCGCAACACCAACGTGTAGGCACACACACCCTCTTCTGCCAAATAGGCACCTCACCAGATGGTCACGGTATCGTCGAACGCCAGTTCAGCGTCGCACCCCAGTTCCAGTCCGGCGGCAACCACAATGATTTCAGCCAGCTGCCAGCTCTCTGGCAGCTCACCCTTCAGCAGCTGCTCCTGCAGCTCAACGCCTCCTCGTATGACGGTTCGACGGACCTGTGGGCAATGTCCAGTTGCAGTTTTATTTGCTCCAAAAATTTTGGGTTTATGCTGCAGTGTTTGCCCACTGCACGTATGTTGGCCGCTGATAGGGGTGCTCTCGGTACGTCCCATCCTTCGAATTCCTCATATTCGTTCATGGATCGAGGAACATGATAGGAAGTGTTGTCCTAACGCCCTCTCCCTTCGCCTGTATATGCTAGCTGGGCTCGGCCCGAAACCGGCAATGCTCTACCACCTCCACAAAGAGGGCGCGGGGTACGCCGTAAGATGCAATATTCCCGTGACACAGGACTACAAGCCCTTGGCCACTCCAGCTCCGTACAACAAGCTCGACACCGAAGCGACCAAGGCCATCGCCTCGCTCGTCTCGGAGGCAAACGGTAATGACCCCGATCTGACAAAGCACCCGTGGGCACTGCGCAGCGTCTGGGGGCTGGCGGCGCCCCAGGGCATCGCCGTACTCCTCGAGTGGCAGCCTGCAGCTGCGATGCCGCGGTTCGTCACCGCGGACGATGCGACGTCTGTGACGAGTGGTAGTATGACGCCACGCACCGTCGTCGCGGGCTATGGGTCATCTGTAGCGAGTGGTAGTGGTACTGTGAGGTGGAAGGGCGTGGATGAAGCGGATGAAACTGGCTCATTCATGTATGTCATCCCATATGCGCATTATACCCGAGGCTAACATTTGGCCAGGACCCGACTCCCTAGTTACAAGAGTAATACTTACAGAGGGCACGAGTAGAAATGTCCCCCCTTTCAAGCCCTCACTATTTCTGCCTTATTTACTTTGTTTTGTACACGACTTTCTGTTTCCGACTCTCGGTCAAGTGGGTGTCGAAGAGCCATAAACAAATATGAGCAAGAGGAGATAAACATGACCGAATCACAACGACATGGAAGGAAACCCGCCGGTGCCGCGTTGAGCGCAATTCTTTTCTATTAATAAATAATGCCAAGACTTATGTGTGGTTTGTTGAAGGGCGCGCGGCTGTTGCTGAACGCACGCACGCACGCACGCACGCACGCACGGGGCTATATATGTTGAAGGCCCGCAGCTGATGTGTACAAAAAGGGAACAACCATACATGTATAATGTAGCATACATACCCGGAACGCGAGTGAGCGGAGGGCGGAAGAACTGTAAAGCTTCACAGCCGCGTACCATACGTACATGAGAGTTCTCTTCTCTTCCTCACCCCGTTTACCGGAGATAGATAGCACGCAACAGCCCCAATACAATCAAGCTTTTGTAAAATTGTAAATAAAATAAACATTTTCCAAGAATGCAAGGCGCTGTCTGACAGGTACGTGATGACGCATGGTCTTGGCGACGTGTATTGCCCTGGGATTCGGTTGTGAGTACTTCAGACTTTGTGACAAGTTGGTCGTTCACGACATTCATTCTCGATTTTCCAGAATAATTTCATTGTGTCTGAAAGGAAGGCCCTCTACGCCAACTTGTGTAGGTATTTGCAGGAACAGACAAGACTGTACTATATATCTGATAATATTACCAATGCCGCCACGTCCCTGCATGGGCTGGTCGTTGATTCTCACCTCGATGCAACCCGAGTTGTCGAGACCAGCAGGAGGCGGCAGTATATTGACCTAGCTACCACGTCATTATACTCGCCGTCCTTCCTGAGCACCGTGCAGATATCAACAGAGCCGCTTCTTATGTACCGGCTATCTTGAAGAATTAAATAGACGCGGTTCTTATACCTGAGGCTACTACTCGCCAGGACCTGTTAGCGCTTCGTTTGTACCTTTGTTTGTCCGTTTCTGTCGTGTCCTGCGATGACGTAGATAGGGGCTACATTTCCTGTATATATGGACACGAGTGAGCAAGGGGGAACCTCACGGTTTCATCTCCCCGCTCACTCGTGCCCAGATCAAGCAGGACCAAGCCCCCTAGTTACAAGGAGTAGAAATGTCCCCTTTCAAGCACTCCGCTATTTCTGCCTTATCACTGTGAAGTATCCGAACTTTTTTGTTTTGGTGGGGAGGGAAATGTGTCATGCGCCGTGTGGGACTCCCGTGCGACTTGCCGATGTAGTGAGATGAAGTGTGTAAAGCGAGGGTGTGACTGCGTACAAGTTAAAGTATGCCCAAACAAATATATCAAGGCGTGACCAAATAACTCCAGGCGATCCATTAAATGACAATGTATGAAATACGAGCATAATACCGAAAACTATAGCAAATAGTATGACGCACTTCCATTTGCTTTGTTCACTCAAGTTTGGACACGATTTTTCTCGATCGATCGCCATAAACAAACAAAACATCCTGACAAGTGGACAAAATGCGAAGACACGGAAGGAGGATTACCATAATGTCTGTGTGCTACAGTATCCCCGCCGGTGCCGCATTTTAATTTTCCCATTAGTACTTACTGCCAAGATTCATATAAGCCCCATGACGTAGAAAGGGGAGAACCGTAAGGTCTCTCCATGGAGAAGCACAGCCGTGTGCCTTACATACCAAAATGGGGATAACACACAACAGACCCAATACGAACATACATTTGTAAATTTGTAAATAATACACGTTTGTGACGGCTTGGTCATTAATTACGGGTAACTCGCTGTGATAATTCCATTGTCTCGACATGAAGCCACTTATACTAATTTGTGTGGTTATTCTCAGGGGAAGACAAGAATACAGAGGGCTTCACTGACACCGAGATATCTACGCCCGCGCCCGCCGCCAGGCTCCATGTCCACGGTCCTCGGTTTGGTGCAATTCAAACTGTCGAGACCACCAGAAAGCGGTACTATATTGATCTACCACTTCTTGGTCTTCCTCGTTCTTCCTAGGTACTGTACGAATATCAACAGTGCTGCTTCTTATTTTGCCCGCTCAGGGAATTGGTTTCGATAATCAGGTACAAAGCTTCCTCTGAGCTTCGACCGACGCGGATCTTTTCTTCCGCCATCGCTGAAACCACGCCGATCCGATCGCACGATCGATCATCGTCTCAATGGACGAAGCTATTACTGGAGGTGCGTGTCTTCTCGATACACCCGTAACGTGACCAAACCCCGAAAATATAATAAAATACTCGCACTTCGTCGCCGTCAACTGCACACGCAGGCACGCACACCCTTTTCTGCCATATAGCGACCTCTTCACATGGTCGGACTTTCGTTGAACGGCAGTTCAGCGTCGCACCGGACTTCCTGCTGGGCATGGGCAGCACTCCAGAGTGCATCAGCCAGCTCGCGCACGTCTGGCAGCTCGCGCTTCAGCAGCAGCTCGAGCAACTCAACACCACCCCAGATGGCGCCACGCGGGTCCGGTGGGCAATGTACAGCTGCGGTTTTATCTACGAAGGAAATCTCGGGTTTATGCTGCAGTGTTTGCCCACTGCGCGCATGTTGGCCGCAGATCAGCACGCCGTCGGTACGTCGCCTACCTAGACTCATCGCATCCTCCGTGTATCGAGGATAATGGCCAGGAATGTTAACCTATTATCCTCCTTCCACTCCCCCTTCCCCGGCCTTGACAGCGAAACTGGGCCCGAAACCGACGATGCTCTACCACCTCCATAAAACGGGTGGGAGGTACGTCGTAGGTTACAAGATCCCCGTAGCTGAAGGCCATCGGCCCTCCACCGCTTATATTCCGTACGACCAGCTCGACACCCAAGAGACCAAAGCCATCGCCTCGCTCGTCGCAGACGCGAACGACAACAATCCGGATCTGACAAAGCATCCATGGGCGCTGTACGGCGTCTGGAAGCTTTCGGCGCCTCAGGGCGTTGTCGTAATCTTGGAATGGCAACCCGCAAGCTCAGTGCCACCGACCGTCACCGTAGGCGGTGTGACCCCTGTGGGAGGCAGCAGTACGACTATGGCCCCTGCGGGAGGCAGCAATATGACTGTGCCCACTCATTTGAGGCCGGAGGGCGTGGCAGGGGCCTATGTGCCCGAACATTTGAGGTTGGGGGGCGTGGCAGGAGCCTATGTGCCCGAACATTTGAGGCCGAGGGCATGACGGGGGCCTATGCACCCGCAATGCCGTATGTCGTTCCGTGTGTCGATTATACCTGAGGCTAATACTTTCCAGTACCCTTCCCCTAGTTATCAGGCGTAGAATGTCCTATTTCAAGCACTCGCTATTTCAGCCTTTTTTTAATTTGATTTGAACATGACTTCAGTTTGTGCGTCGTTCGGTTTCCGATGAGGTGTCAACGCGCCATAAGCAAGAAACATATAGACAACCTGACGAGTTGAGTCGGAGGAAATAAAAATAAGCGAAGCGCGAATGCACGGAAGGAAACTCGATGTAACTGCTGTGTACTTCAATATTCTCGCTGGTGCCACAATTTAGCGCAGGTTGTTCCCCATTCTAAATGATTCTTGATATGCCACGATCCATAGATCATGTGTTGAAGGCGCGCAGCTGACGAGGAAAGAACCATACACGTATAGTGTAGCAATGAGCGGGCGAAGTGGTCAAGACCACAAGGCTTTCCTATACTAAGAAGCACAACCGTGTTCCCTACATACCAAAATACGTGAGTTTTCTTATTTACCTCACCTGTCTAGTGGGGATAACAGGCTACAAATCCATTGTAGACTTAATTATATTTGCCAGAACGCAAGGCAATGTGTATCAACCCGAAAGTTCGTGACGGTTTGTTGATGTATGACATGTGACGTGAAAAGAGCAATAGCCCAACTCTGAGTTGTAACTGGGTTCGTTCAAACCGATTACCGGCAACTTTCAGACTTTGTCACAAATGGCTCCTTGATCGATCACGATCACATGCAATCTCGATTCTGTATACATAGTTACCAGAGTAGTATCGCCCTCTTGAAACCGCTTCAATACTGTATCTCGTTCCGTATGTTGATGATACCAGAGGTCAACGCTTGCCAGTTCCCAACCCCTAGTTATGAAGCGTAGAAATGACTTTTGGAGCATTTGCTTATTTGCTTTGATATCTACACGACCTAGAGAATTTGGCTCTCGTTCTGTTGTCCCCAAAAAAAGCTTGAAATACACTACAACCTCTCGCATATCACTGTGAAAATTTTGCGCAGAAAAATCCAGTGGTCTGGACACTGGCATTCTTATTCCATGTCCGGCGCATGGAAATTGTCAAGGAAATTCCATGTCCAGACCACTGCGTGATTTCAGTGTGCGGCGGACCATCGAATTTCAATGTACATAAACCATTGATCTCAAATTGTAATTAGCACGTTTCTATTATTATGTATGATATTGCTGCTCCTCTATGTCTTCAGGAATGAATGCAGCGCGAGCCCACTCAGAAGAGCGATCGACCATGCTCCAACCGTCTGACATCTTGACGTCTTCACACTCCGATGCCTTTGGCAGTGTACCACCTCTTACACTGCATACACTGGTGATTTTTGAGCTGGCGAGGTCTCGTGGTCGACGTCGTTGCGTTTGAGGTGGCAAAGTTCATCGATTCAAACCTTGGACCCTGTTTCGTCCTTGATCATCATTCCGCTCGCCATGGTCAGCTATATCGTGACAAACCATCCGTAACTGTGCACTTTGTGCATGTGCTGGTGACTCGTAATTTTCCCGATTTTTGCCCGTTGCTCGACTCTCGTTCAGCCGTCACAGAAGACATTCCGCACAAAAGGCGTTCTCGCCAATTAATGCGTCGCACCAGAACTGGTATGTACGATTTGGTGACCCCTGTAACAGCCCGGCGCTAACGGTTGTTGTTCCAAAGACGGTACGTCGATGGTTCCGCCTGAGGACTGACTCTAAAATCGCCTGTATATAATATATCCCATTTTCCTGCATACTACGTGGTTGAAGTGCTCACAACTCCTGTTTGTACTGTAGTACAACGCAAAACGTCGGCACTGGCACACGACGCTTGAAATCTGATCGTGTTGCTTGGAACCGACCACCGCCAACCTTGATCGAACCCCCCAATATGCCCTGTCGGACTGCTTCAAGGTTCACACACGATTTCAACCAGATCGCCCAGGAAAATGAACGTCTCCGCCGTGAACGCGACGAAGCCATCCAGGCCACCAAGGGGCTCAAGAGGAAGAATAAGCGGCTCAAAAACGCCCTTAGAAAAGGTAATTCAATTTATTACACGTAATAATACGTGTTTTACGCGTCTTCGTGCCTTCATTGACCCTGTGCTCCGTCGTCGGTAGAGAACAACAAAACAGGGGACGCGCCTTCCAAAAACCTGATCCCATGACATGAAGGTTCAGCTGGCCGCAAGACTGCAACTGATGCTGGTGGCAGAACCTGGGCAGGGTTCAATCTCCGTGACGAGATGGGTCTCAGCCGACCAGAGGATCATCAGACATATAACGAGTTCCGTAACGAGTTCCAGGTAAGGCGCACATGTTTCTGGTTCATATTCTTACCAATGTTACAGGACTTCATTCGTCGGCTGATCCCTGGAGACTGTTACACCAAGTTTGCAGAGCTCGGGTTTGCTGTCACAGGGAACATATGTCTCAAGGTGTGTACCATTCCTCTAAGATAAAGTGGGTTGTGATTCGTAACTGAAATTACCATTCAATTTCTCACGGGCCCTCAAAAAGTTTCCATTCCTTTCGAAATTCAAGGGTCATTGGCCAGTTGAGGTCGTTCTGCACTCATACTTTATTAACAGGAGGAACTATAAGAAGAGTGATAGGAAGAAGAGAGTAGGGAATGCTGGATAGGAGGAGCTTGTACTAACAACGCCAAAACCAGTGAAAGCAAAGGCTACAGGGATCCGGGTGTGTCTTTTAGATCCACATCTACACATACTGACTCTCTTGACAACACAGATCTCCCTCCTCGTCATTCTGACCGCATCAAGAAGTAGAATTCACATTGCCTTGCCATGTGCATCACGTCTATTCATCACGTCCATCACTGCAGCACCTATTCCATCATTTTCTTGTCACTCCGGTACTTCTTGTTGACTTGCGATCGCATTGCTGAGTTCATTATCTTGGGCGGTCTCTTCACTTCCACTGGGACATGGACACTTTAGTAGATAATGTAGTATTTCTTGTTACTAATACAACTGCTATGCTATGCTGTTCTATCCTATATCCCGCTATCTATGAGAAATAAATGTGTGCTGCCCACTGAATCCGTCCAAAGGTATTCCTTGGTCTATAGGTATTCCATGGTCAAAATGTCAAAAACGGCTTTGGAAGTCATCACGCATACCATGGGATTTCTGTATGCAGCGCACTGACTGGCCTTAGGGAACATTCCATGCGCAGTCAGTGCGCTGCCTGAGGGTTTTCCTTGACCCGCACAAGCCGCGCAGACCACTGAAATTTTCTGTGCAAAATTTTCACAGTGATATCTCATGTACGTATTAAGTATTGTCCCAAGAGCCTTGCCAAAACGTGCACCCAGGTGGTTAGACAAAGGTCCACTTTGCTTCCCCGACTGTTACGTCGAAACAAAATTTCCGAAATAATGCTGGTCTGCGCACGGAGTCGTGTGTCCAGGGCCGTCCCCCGACGCTGTTTTGCGACCGTGGTCGATGCGAGCGGCATCCGCGTCGCGGCCGTCGACCACGGACAGCCGTCCACGACGGTCACTGTCGTCGTAAAAGCCGGAAGTCGCCACGAGTCAAAGCCTGGTGTCGCCCACCTGCTCAAGAACTACGCCTTCAAGGTGCGAAATCGCCACCTCGTTCGTGCTTTGCAGAACCCTCTGCTGAAATTTCGCTTGCTCTTGCTTGCCGCCTCAGAATACGACTGACCGTTCTGCGCTCCGCCTGGCGCGTGAGGCTGAGTACTTTGGTGGCGTTTTATCCGCCACTCATGGTCGGGAGCATCTCGCGTTGACGGCTGCGTTCTTGAAGGGCGATGAGTGCGCAAAATAATATTTTCCTCAGTCGAAATGTTAATTTCATTTACTCGCAAATAGGGCACACTTTGTTGACCTTCTAGCAAGCGTACTTACCAAAACGCGGTACTCTCCCCACGAGTTTGCTGAGAGCGTGCTGCCTGCGGTGCACGCCGAAACCACAGAGGCAGCCGACAACCCAGCGCTCACGGCCCTCGATCTCGCACACACTCTCGCATTCCGTTCCGGCCTTGGGGCGTCCCTCTTTGCCGCGCCCTACACCCACCTGACACCTGAAGACGCGCGCTCCTTCGCACACACCGCGTTCTCGAAGGGAAACATCGCGGTAGTCGGCACAGGTATCGACCCAGGCCTTCTCAGCAAGCTCGTGAATCACTCTTTCGCTTCCCTCCCTTCGTCCTCCGCCGCAGCACCGGCACCGACGAAATCCTTCAGCGGAGAGAGCCGCGTAGCCGCAGGCGGACACGGTCCACACCCACAGACAATCTTCATCGGCTACGGCACGACGGCGCCGAATCTGCAAGAGCTCGCGGTGCTCAAAGCATACCTCTCACCACACCCGCACCTCAAGTGGGCGCACGGCAGTGCGAGCCCGCTCTTCGAGGGCCTCCCCGCACACGCAAGAATCGAGCCCGTGCTCCTGCCGTACACCGACGCTGTACTATTTGGTGTGCTTGTCCAAGCGCCGACGGTAAAGGAGGTACACGATGCGGGTAAGATCACAGCCAGGGTGCTCAAGGGTGCGGCGGGTTCGGTGAAGGCCGAGGAACTGAAGAAGGCGGTGAGTAAGGCCAAATTTGAGGCTGCAAGCGCGTTGGAGCGACGAGAGGGCTTGGTTGGCGCTGCAATTACCCAAGTACGCTATGATTTCACGGGTTCTATACCGATAGTCTGATTCGTAACTAGTTGTTGAAGGACAAGGCTGCTAACCTCGAAGCGACGTTCGCCGGTCTTGACAAAGTCGATGCGTCTGCTTTGACCAAGGTATGCTGCTTCCTCACTTACGATCAAAACGCTCACCAACTTCGTCTCCAGGCCACCTCGGTCCTCACGAAGGCCAAACCGGTGTATGTGGCTGTCGGCGATATACATGGTTTACCATACGCGGACGAATTGGGACTTTAAACTAACAAGCCTCCCCACTCTGTTGTATATCGACTATTGCAACGTTTGGTATTGGTCCTGTAGACGAACGTTGTATGGTCGAATCGCGTCCTTGCCTGAAATCGTGCCTCGTTCTTGACTCTCCTGTCATCGGATATGACCTTGAATACTATTCACTCGGGCTTCCAGTACTCCCAACTTGCTCAATCAATAAATACAAAGCTGCTTTGCGGTTAGTGCCCCTCTGTACCAGCTGTATTTGCCCCTGTCCCATTTTGGAGCCCAAATGCTTTGGATTGAAATAATAAGCACCACACATACATATCATGAACAACTCTAAAGATGTCAACACAAGTGGATTGACTAAGATTAAGATCAAGAGTACTGGTACGTAGAGGAAATAGTTGGAGGCCAAGATACCCTTGAATTATGCACAGTGATGAGACTGACAGTCATCACATTAGCAACCATCTCACCTTGTTGTTGTGTGGACTGGGGCAGGGGCAAAATTAAGATACAGGATTAATCGCTGGGGTTAGCTGAAACATATGAGCGTTGGGGATTGATGGTACATTCAGCTCTTTCTGGCACAGATTCTCATATCCAACCGGTTAAAGTGCAGGTGAATTAGTATTACTGACAGGAAACCTGGGGCCGGGGCCTAGCGCGCCTGCCCACCTCCAAACTATCCTCACCTCAATGTTGGACCATTAACTGCATGTGAGTGTGAAGAGAAGTCATAAACGGCCTTCCCAGGCTCGTCAGCAGTCCTCTCGTTTAGATGCGGTCAATCAATGTGTGGCAAATTAATGACTAACTGGACAATAGACCAACGTACCGAATAGCCAATAGTAAAGGTAATCATGCATAAAATGAAATCGTGTGGCTAGGAGATGTAGGCAGGTGTGGGCAATCAACAAATATGCCGTGATGTCATGTGGGGATAATATAATCCAATCAGTCAACGCTCAAAGCGAACGTCGTATCCTCCGTGTTTACTTGGGCAGATCCAAATGTCACTACAGTACTCAACCACCCACCGGCCACCCCCACTCACCGGCCATTTGCATATAGCAGCCTAATGCGCTACCCAAATTGTACATAAATAAGTATTTTAGTATGTTTGAAGTTATACTCTGCCATTTCAGGTCTGCCGGTGGTGCCTCAAGGCCTGTGTGTAAGGAAAGGTGGCGTGGCTGGCCATCTGAGTTTTGGATCTGCTCTACCACTGCGCAGAGCTCTCACTAACTTCGGATCACAAGTGTAACCAACTAATTACACTACAAGGAGTATTTGTCTTAATTGTGGCACTGATATATAGAGCTGATTGTGATATACTCCCGCTCACCTGCCATCTCCAAGCACAATAAGGCCCAAGTGGCAGCTGAGAAACATCGACAGGAGCATCGTGTAAAGACGAAGCTTGCTTATGAATTCACTACCTATGGCCTCCCGACCCCATCATTGCACAACCCGAGCAGTCAATGACAATGCTCCGGTTGATGATGATGTGAATGATGCTTTATATGTAGATATAGAGCATAATTAGACTTTATAATAATACTTCTATTAATTTTGACTAGATATGAGTGAGTTTCTGTGCCCCAAGGCAAAGTGGCCGGTGAGTGGTACACCTGCCTCCCGCCTGATTCGCCATTTGACCTGTTCTCAACATTTCCACTCAGCACCGCGACAATAGAGAGTAGTTATAACATAGGTAAGTTTATTTATTTGGAGTTTTTCTAATTACAAGCTGATTTGAGTGGCGGGGGGGCTGTGGGAATCTTAGTGGCCGGTGAGTGGTTGAGTACTGTACTAGATCTGCGTGCCCCTAATCCTGCCAGTGTCATAATTATGCGAAGGAGCTTGCCTTCAAAGTTATCCTCTCTTGCCACAAATACTATGGGCCCCGTCCTCCATACCCGGCTTGGAACGGCATCCCATAAAATTCACAGCACTGGAGTCTACAAACGGATCAAAGGCTCTGCCTAGCTATACCACGTACAATGGAACTTGCGAAACTTATAGAACTCCTGGTGCCTACGAATTGCCTCCTCGATACATGCAGAGATTGTGTTACAGTATTCACGGAGATCAGTGTCATCAAACCAATGGATGAACTCGCGAAGCTTGGGAATAATTCGAATAACACGGGAGGATGGAGCTGCGTCGAGGAGTTTGCAAAGTGCCCTGAGCACGAATTCCTCATCAACTGCGGGTGTACTCAAATTTTGCGATTGTACGTTTCCCTGCCGTAAAACCACTGCCTCGCTTAATAAAAGAGAAATATCAGATCGAACCCGGGTCTCCCTATTTCTATAATGGTGCGCTTCCACTACCCTACCCGGCCGGTGCCTGGAGGAATTACCAACTCCAACACTTATCCCAGACTGCTGCGATAAATGGAGTGACCACGCCATGGCGATCCAATCCAATCCACTGAAATCGGAATCTGTGAACTCTGATGCTTGTTCCACTTTGTGGAAGTACTCCCATGTAAGGATCTTCTTGAGCTCACTCCCTCGTGTGCTTGTCTTCATATCTCCCTGTGATCGTGGTAGCGGCTGGCGCGAAATGGTGAAAAAGCCTTCAGCGAACGCTCGTCTCCATTCCACTGAGAGGCTATCAAACCCATTGACGAATATCCCCAGAATTATCCACCCCCACTGTAGTTGATGGTCAGGCAACGTGAGGTTAAACACAGCATGTACAGCATGGGAGAGGTAACAAGATGACGGTACGGGATCAGAATAAGATACCACGGTCCTCGTGTAGTGCTCCAGCGCTACGGAGGAGATGGCGAACTCCCGAGATTGTAGGAATGAAGCCAGTAGGAGTGACTCTGTATATTGGGTGACCTCTCCTTCTGTGTATCGCAGAAGGGACAGGGCTGCGATCATATTGTGGACTCGATGGTCAAAACCTAACTCCATTGGCAAATCAGATCCATCAGGATTGTCAAGGTGGGCAACCACTCTTGCAGTCAGCCTCAACCATGGGTTTTTCAATTCTTGATCGAGGTATCGCAGCTCAAATCTTTGGAATTCAGTCATGTCTTTGCAAAGCATCAACAGGATGGAAAAAAAGTTTGGTTCCGGGTGGTCACTGGCTCCAAGTTGGCGGTCATAATTTTTGAACAGTTCATCTGGAAACTGTTCTCCGTCTAATCCTGGAGCGAACGCAGGAGCCTCTATTATTGATGTCAACTCTTGTGTCTGAGGCGCCATCAGCATCCTTGCAATGGCGATGAGTCCATCATCGCTCATAAATGGGGCAATGGCGGTGAGGGCAGAGGTATAGACGGGTAAATTGCCCTTTGCTGTGATGGCAGTGAAATACTGAGCGGCTAGTGGATATGAACGTCGATGGATGAGAGCAAAGACGACCAAGAAGAGCAGGGAGACGAGCTGCTTGTGATCGTCGGACCTAGTGCGTGCAAAGAAGGTGGTGATGAGATTGGGGTTTCGAATATTCAGAAGCAACCATGGGTATTCACGGCTGATGCTGAGAATGTTTCGCTGATTGGCTCTATCTGAGGAGCACGATGTGGCCAGGAGGGTGACCATTGCTTCAAGTAAAACAATGTCAGGGGGGTTCTTGTAATCCCATTTCGGGGCGTGGCCCAAAAGGATTGCTAGGCATATCCCCACGAAGGACGGTTTCCGCACGGATAGCCTACCCTCGGCCGCTAACTCTGAGAGCGTATTTAACAGCCATAAAGATCCTTCTCTGTGCAGTCCCTCCCTCCTTATCATGTCTATGCTGTCCTTTTCCTGCTTTGGCGTCCTAATTTCAGTGTCACCGAAGAACCATGTATTGAAGATGAGGAGATCAAAAACCATTATCACAAGTTGAGCCCAGGGAACATTGGGGTCATCCACATGTCGAGTAACGAAGCTTAATGTGGCCATCTCTTTCTTGTCCAATCTACGAGGCGCACGCAACGAAACCGCTATCATTCCGACCAACATGGCTGGAGGGAGGTGTGAGAGGTACTCTTCGTCCTCCCATTTGTCAATGATCCAGGAAGGCAGGTTGAATAAGGGTGGAATCCGGAGTGTCGGGCTACCTGCAACCTGCCACACAGACCACTGTAATCCTTCGCTATGTTGAGATTTCGGGGCACTCTCATGGATCCTCTGCAAGGCCAATGCTGCAGTGGAATGCTGGACCTCGTCCATTATTGTCGTTGCAATTGGCTCTACGAAGTTTTCCTCCAGATAGGGGCGCGATTTCTGAAGGAAAACGTGGATACACCAGCGGAAACGACCCATAGCTGTTGATGGGATAGTGTCCATAGTTCCTGATAAGAAGATATCAACGTGTGGACATAAGTAGGCGTGTATACGTTGGTACACCCTGCTCAAGGTGCGCGAAAGAGGAGAGTGGAAGGGCGAAGAGGTAATAAAAACTGATATGGATGTGGTCATGGCGTAAAAGAAAATCCCAACACCAAAAATCATTGCGGTGACACCACATGAGGGTTTACTGATGTTAAAAAGGAAAAGCACAAGACCGATGGCAAACAGAAGAAGGGATACCTGGAGGAGAAGTGGTAGTATCGCAACCATCTCCGGAAGCTTCCAGCGCTGCATCCCGAGATAGCGGAATTCACGGGTTTTCGCTCGCTGCTCTGGAATCGACATTGCCCGCAGGCCACGGTCGAATTCACGGACCCAGCTTTTGATGAGCATAGCGATGAATGCCGCTAGAATCATAACTCCGAGACTGGCGTAGAAGAGAGCATTGACGACAACGATATATTCTGGAGGGGAGAAGTCGGCCGGGACATATGGTCCAAGGCTCGAATTACGCATCATTTGCGTTTGATATATCAGAACATCCTGAATGACATCCATGGGGTCCGGTTCGAGACGACCGAGGAGTTCGATCAGAAAAGCGCTCAAGAAACCCGCGAACAAGGCCGCCTGGATAACTAGTCAGCCCAGCCTAACGTCAAAGGGAGATAATACATACAAATATGAGTATAGTATCCATATGTTCAAGCCATTCTCTCTCGCGTTCGCGGTCGATGATCTCCATCCCTGCCTTTCTCGTATCAGACGGTATATGGTGATGCGGCTGCAGACGTGCCTTCATTATAGTACTCCCAGGCAGTCTTGAGGTTCTTTGTGTCTTCTGGATAGCGCAAAACTACCTGAATGGTGAATCGGGCATACCATTGCCCCGTGGATTCGCAGGCGGCAGGGGTTCCTGTTCTGTAGGAGGCCATTAGCACGTATTGCCGACTAGGACAAGATAAGTGGGCCACCATGGTTCAGTTGTCTCATGAGAAGAGACATAGGTGGAGGCCGACCGAAAGATACGTTCTTTTGTATTGGTTGTTCCACCTCCCCTCGTCTTTGACGGCAGCAGTCCGCGAACGAGACACCCGACGCCGGAATACTTTGGTTTCGTCGCCTATCGCCAACGCATCGCCCCATCAAAGATCCTCTTATATTATACTCCATGACGGTGACATGCCCGCTCTCCTGGTAGTTGAGACCACTGACCTCAGTCAGTATACACTCTCATTCTTACTTGTATTCTGTAGTGCATGTCTATCCTGTCAGAGTTCTCCCGCCGAACATTCCCTGCCGCCATCTGGGACTTTATTCTGCTCTGCTCCGGTACTCCCGACTCCATATTTACCACTATACGCCTCCTCGTCGGCGCGTCGAATGATTGAGAAGTGCCCATCGTACGCAGTGACGATTCCGTTGGGCGGTGATGATATGAGAAGCCCAAGCGAGAAGCCACACAAACGGGCTCTCGTTCTTATCCCATTTCAGCACTCGACTGTAATGTCTAGAAGAAGGTTACGGATGTGGCCGCCGTTATCGTCAGCGCTAATGCCCATGACTCCTTTTCCGTGGTGTCAATTGGGTGCGTACCCCGTTCACCTCGACCCTCGTGGCGCGCGCTTATCCCTCTCTTCCTAGTCTATCCGCCTTGATGGCTCGCGATCTCGACACCTTAACCAAGGCAACGCGCCGCAATGGGGCAGCGGCATGTGCGCGTCCCTTCATTTCAACACGCAGCGTCACTCGAACTTTACCTCACGCTCTCCATTATCCGGTCTTGGGTGTTTTTGCACTCATACCCCACCACGCTACGTTCCCTGCCTTTCGTTATCTCCACCGCTACCTGGCATCCCCTCCTCGTCACTCCCCACGGACCCCTACTATCATTTCACACTTGTACATTGCGTTGGAAAGGCCGGGTCAGCCCGAGTAACCAGTCCCAAGCGTGCATTCGCGATCTTTGCCATGCGGCCAAACAACTCAGTACTTATCGCGAACATACACCCGAGGTCGCCCTCAATGAGTCTGTGAATAAGGGTATTGGAATGTATTTGTGACTAGCTGCAGGCGACACGATGCGATTTGCGCCCAATGTCCTTCCATTAAGCCATCACTCACGGATTCACGTCATTCCAGTCCTCCGCTGGCCCGTTCACTTGTACATATATATGTCTGTATGATTAGTATGAGGATTGATACCCCTGCTACTCCAATGCTGTGGATTTTGTCATGGCATGCGAAACTCCAATGCAACTGAGGTCTCCGTCAGCAATTAGATCACGATAAAGCAATGTGACTCCAACTTTCTACGCTAAGGCACATGAGAGCGCAGCGGATGCCATGAGCCGCGCTCGATCGGCACGGGGGACTCGGAAATCACACGAACCGGGCAGAGAGTCGCGTATAAATCAGTGTAGGGTGACATACGGGCCAATTCAGAGCCAAAAGATGATTGAAGATTAAGGGATTGCAGGCGTCGGCGCTCGCGTATAAACGCGTTGGGTTATCCACAACGCAATGTCTTTATCCGAGTTGGAGTACCACAAGGGCTCCAGGGAATCACTTAAAATATGAAGGCAGTCGATCAATGTGGCTTGGGCTAAAAGGCCTGTCCACGGCCGCTCTAACCAATGTGACTACCTTAAGAAACCCCATGGGGGTGTCTTCATCGCTTCCATTACCCCAGAATCCCGCAATTAACCAAAATCATCCCACAATCGTTCCCCGATGGCCTCCGCCAATCCACTTCAAACTCAAGTTCACAATAGAAGACCCCAAGAAATCGAAGGAATTCAACTTTCAACTCGATCGTAGGCGATATTCTGTCATGGGATGACGAGGAACTAGACGAGTCGAACTGGTCAGGGAAGGATAGTAGTGGCGAAGAATAGTGCCACTAATCCGAGTATATTTGTTTTCTATGTTTGGCCCGCTTCTCACCTCTGGGTTCAAAACTATCTCGATGAAAAAGATAAGCAACTTATATATGAGCAACATTGGGGATGACGTCAATGGCTGTCAATTATGGGATCAACCTTATGCCCACTGGAGAGCATGTCGGCTTCTTGCAGTGTGAACTTGGGCAGGGGGCAAATATGAGGACGGTAATAATCGATGATCGACTCGATGCGCTGTAAAGAACCTACATCTTGGAGAAGTCGAGTATGTGACAGCAAAGGCGAGGCATGTAGGTACGTGGGCGACTGCCTCGATACACAAGACTCTCGTGCCGTGTGCCGTCTCAAACAATGTAGCTCATTACAGTGTCTCGCAGCTTGCGCTTACTCTGCGTGGGGCGAGGGGACATTATTGAATATCGTTCCGAAGTGGTTGAGTCCAAATTTGAATACTCGGCATCGCCCGCTGACTTTGATATCTGCCATATAATATGGTTCTATTGTCACACGATATTCCGTTCACACGATAGTACGTTCCGTCCGTGGTCTTTCCAGTACACCTTTGCCCCGTCCATGCCAGGACGGAAATGCTGGGTATCGAACTTTACCTAATCGCAGCTCACGCCATACTCTCTGTGATGGTTCCTCGTTTGTCCGTACTGCGTCTTGAGGGCAGTTGTCGTGGTAGTCGGCGGCTAGAGTAGAGGAGAGTGAATATATACGCCAAAGTGCTGGATATCTGTTAAAGGCTGGTTCTGATTCTATCATGTACTGGTACATGCGTCGGCTCAATGCTAATCATTGTCGCCTTGTGGTTAATAAAGGCTCCCGTTTATCGCCGTCCACTTCGTTGTCTTCGTTGTGGTTCCTATTGCTCGCATACATCGCACCCGTCGTCTTGTCTACTTGTCGCTCACTACTACATTTTACTCGCCGTTCGCATACATCGCACGAATCTACTTTCAATAATATCCAACAAGTGTTTATTGACAGGAGTACCTAGGGTGGCGTATTTATAACAAACACAGAGCACGAGCGCATATATCAAACATTGAAAGTCAGCACAGCGCAACTAGCAAAGGTCATTTGGAAACAACATCAACGGTCTGCAGTTCCTTTGCCAGCTGAATGTGTTTCTTGAAGAGTGCACAGAGGCCCTCATACGTAATGGGCTCCCCATCCTGTGTTTGATTGCGGAGCAGGCGCATCGCGTCGCGGAAAAATGCGGCTTCGCGAGGGTCGGGGAACCACAATTTCACTATGCGTTGACAATCGAAAGAGCACCCGATCGCGATCATATAGCTGTGGGAGCAGTGTACGTTGCTGTGTGCGTGAGCCGCCCACCTGGCATCCAAAACCTTCGTCTTGTATGCTCCATACTTCTCTGGGTCCGTTGCTGCTAACGTATTTCTATGGTGAATCATCATGGCGTAAACAACCACCCAGATCAATGATTCGAAGTCGTGGCAGAGCCTGTGTTGGTAGGTAAAGTCCGACTTGGTGGGCTCATCCCTCTCGGATTCCACAATCGTCAAAGCAGCCAGGAGGTTACAGCCCATAAAGAGTGCAGTTCCCTGTGCACAAGAATTGCATCAGGAAGCCGTCAAATTATTTCGAGGTGGTAATCACATACCGTCCGCCACTCCCCAGTTTTCATCTGCATAATGATCGTATCATAGTCGTTAGGACAGGCGGCCTTGATTGCCTCTTCACTAATGGAAGAGAGATCGAGATCAGAAATAAATCCGGCCGCTTTTTCTGGGTCTGTGCCAAGAAGGACGTTGCCGATACTAACATCCCTGTGATCGATCCCAAGCTGACTGAGACTATGGAGACCTTAGGAAGCGGTGAGCTTCTGGTCCATTGTGGGAGTATTGCTTGCGTACCTTCTGCGGCGGACTCGGCTGCGCTCAGCAACTCCACGATCGATGTGTACGAAACCATGCTTCTGCCACGAGTCGCGAGCACAACACGGTGCAGAGTGGGATTATGGGCATTCGAGTCTGTAGCTTCGACAAACCTCCGATGGCTGGACACCCGCATGGGGACTCGCTGATTGGAGACACTTCCCGTGGCGTCAGTGGATATACCAGGGACATCCTGTGGAGCTTCCTCCCCAACCATTACGTCCCCTCCATCCACGAACTCTGCGACACAGCGAAGAGTCGGCATGTTGTCGCCTCCTTGGAGCTTGTTGATAATTGCGTAGAGCGTAGACTCTGGGAGACGTCCAGAGG
>Ga0307515_10004364_pt1 | contig 29322 bp, 31 predicted proteins | sample 17_EM_MG_FD_194513 | JGI IMG/M metagenome (GOLD analysis project Ga0307515, IMG submission 194513) | Populus trichocarpa ectomycorrhiza microbial communities from riparian zone in the Pacific Northwest, United States - 17_EM | ecosystem: Host-associated > Plants > Roots > Unclassified | place... | reverse complement strand
CCTCCCCACCCCACCCCCCCCCCTCCGGGGGCCCCCCAATAAAGAGAAACATAGCAGGCAAACATCATCACTACAAGATTGTTGCTAAAATTTGGAGGAATTTTCCCGCCCTTCCCCCAAATTAACTACAAAACACAGCAAACCTCTCCAGACCCAAACCCAAACCCACCAAACTGCAGGGGAAAAAAGGAAATAAAAAAAGCAAAAGGTAACTAACATGAAGAACAGCAGCAAATGGGTAAAACAGGTTGACGATGATGTAGTTACAGAGCAACACCCCACCACCCACCCACCACCTCAACATACAGATGGACAGACAGACAAAATAGTCCCCTCCCCACATTCCGTTTCGCTCATTTCCAACTTATAACGCCCCCATTTGAAAGAAAGAAAAAAACAAAAGATGCCACATCTTCAGCGGCCAACGACACTACCACGCTGAACTAGCCCGTCAAACATTCGCAGCCGGCCCTGCATAACCCCAGACTCATCGCCATACTCCGGCATGCCGATGATGCCTCCGGTCTGCATGCTCGGTGGCACACCGGCGGCAGCCTGACCACTGGGTCTCGAAGGCGACGGACGACGGAGATGCTTCTCGTGAAGTGCATCTAGAGGAGCACCCAGGATCTTATACTGGGACCACTCGATATTCGGGCACTTGTAGATCTCCTGCGGCTTGGGAAGCTCCTTTCCGGCAAAGGTATTCGGTTTCTTGTCGGTGGTGCGACTGCCGCGGCCTCGCGCCTTCTGGTTCTGGATAAACTCCACAAACTCTAGTGGCTCTTTCAACGCTGCCTCCCGCATCTCTTCCAGACTGTGGATATCGCGATTTGCGCGGTCGCGCTGCAGCATCAGCAGGCGCAGGGTGCTGCGGAGCGCGATTCCATCGGCCGAAAGCCCGCCCGGGTCGGGAACTGGCACTTCGCTTGTTGTTGTGGTTGTAGTTGTTGTAGTCATTGTGCTCGCCGGGGTCAAGGGGGTGCTGCCGGGTGTTTTCGTGGCCGCCGAAGTACGAGCGCGTTCCCGCTCCCGCTCTCTTTCCTCGGCGTCTTGTTGGCGCTGGAGGATCCGGACCTGCTCCTTGAGTTCGCGGAGTTGCCGTTCCCGATCGCAAGATTTCCTAGAGCTGTCGTTGTGCATATCGCTCAGTGGTGCCAGGGGCGGAGAAGGCGGTGGTTTTGGGGACTGGCTTGGGCTCGATAGTGGCGAGTAGGTGGGCGATGGTTCGAGGTCGAAAGTCGGTGGTGAGAGTGGAGCGAGCGAATGGGCACCTGGTGGCGATGGGAGCATAGTAAAATTCTCAAAGGGGTTGTTGGTAGATGAGTCGGAACAAGACAACCATGAATCGGTTGCGATTGCGGGAGGTGTAGAGGGGCGTATTTGAGCCACGATTGAAAATTTGTTTGCTTGTTTTTTATTTTTGTAGTTGCTGAAATATGGGTTGCGGGGATGCGGGGAGAAGGGCGGGGTGGTGTTGGAGGAACGGCAAAGAGGGAAAGTTGAACGAGCGAGTTGGTTGGTCGGATTGTGGTGGTTGAAGTTGCTGCTGTGTGAGGGGCGTGGGATGTGTGGTGTGTTGGTTATGTCGAGAGATTTTAGATAGCTGGTAGTGCACACAGAGCGGCGGGATGATGACGATTCACATCATTCTACTCATGGGAGCAGGCGCTTGGCAACCAGTCAGGCTTTGCGGGAACAAGAGAGCGAGAACGCGCGAGAGAGCCGAGAAGGGGGGAAGCAGTTGGGCTCTGCAGAGTCAGCTCTTGCGCGTCCAATGACTCTTTCAAGCAACACATTTGTGAAGACACCATACTTCCAAACGCCGTGCAGGACGCAGTGGAGATCTCTCCATGCGAGAAGTAACCGCACAAAAGAGAAGATTTTTCTCTCTCAACCTGCAGAAAAATAAAGTAGCTGTGGTACCTATACATATCGAACAACTTGGGATCGATCGACTTCATGCACCCCCCGCAGCAGAAATGGATAAAAGCAAGGGGGGCTGCTGGCTAGACAATGAAAACACTTGCATCGAGATAACTGGTGCAACTTCTGTTCTTATAGGGCCTTTGGGTCTTTTGGTGTCGAAAAGTGAGAGATCCCGTTGAAGCTATGATCTCCAAAACCGGGAAAACAACCATCTGCAAGGAGCTCCCCACTTCCCACTCCCTCTCCCCAGTAGCTCGAACATATTACCTAGTTGCTTCGACAGTGCCAACAAACAGTTCCTTCGATTCATTTATTCTGGTATGGGATTCTTTGTTCACGATATGCAAACCCGAGCCCCCGCCCCCAACTGTCATATGATTCCATTCACAGGCTGATATTCTGGTCATAAGTGACATGTGAATCCTCCGTTCTTTGTACCATTCTATCCCGAAGAACGGAGACCGTGCACTGCCGAAAACTCAAGATAACCCGTTATCGCCAGGTCGTAATCCATGAACCCCCTCTCCTTCTTCGCCTGGGTGCATTCCGGCACGGTTACCCTAAGCTGGGTGTGAATTAACTTGAATTCCTAGCAAAATCCTGCTGAGGACCAGATCCATTGTGCTGGCGATTTGGAAAATATGGGTGTTTATTGATGACATGTTCAATTCACCGTCTCCACTTAGAGCAGCAGTAAGCTTGGATGTCTGCGATGTCTACGAATGAGACCCCGTTATCCATGTTAGCGAAGAAGACGGTGTGAAGTATGGATTGGACCGTCTCAAAACCTTGAAATGCCGAAACCTTCATCGGCCGTTTCCTGCAAGAAACGGCAGTTGAGGGTCTCCCGACGCGCTGGACACCGCGAGCTTTGATATCGAATTGGGCCAATCTTTGCCAGAGTACAATCGCCTTTGACTAATAGCAACAAAAAGCCTCAGAAGATACGGAGATGTGCCCGAGCTCAGGCTTGGAAGGCTGCTTCTTGTGTTTGGAGGAAGATGATGTGTGGAGGAACGCTGCTTTAGTTATGTGGGTTGTTATAACACTGTTCCACAGAGCTGGACGCAGTGTGTAACGCTACAACAACGGCTTCACTTTGGGTGTCCCAATTGGTTTGCCCGAATTCGCAAACAGTGTAGTTGCAAAGAAACGTGAGGATAGGGATGCGCGTGAGACAAATAAGCTTCACGGCTTTCAATTAAACTACGGATCAAACTGACGATGTTTCGGTGTCCCAGCGATCAGAAGCGAGCCGCTACTTTAACTCAATACGTTGTAGCGCTGTGTTTTTACCGAGGAATGTTTTGATTCGTGACTGCGGATCCCTGCCAAATTTGATCATAATCGATTGAGGATCTAAGTCTGGCAGAAGATTATAAAGTACACTTTGCATTTGGGAATTGAGCATTCACTCTGAGCATCGCACAGCGGTTTGTCATCAGCCAGTTATATACTAGCATCGTTATCTGTTCGATAATAAGCAAGCACTGTACTCTATTTCTACTAGAATTGTAGTAATGTCATGAGTTCTGCGTAACGGATTCCCGTGGTGGATTAAGCATATTCATACAGTGCCTTAGACTCGTCTCAGTTTACGGATGACACTGGTTCTTCGATTGGTTTGGGGACTAAGTCACTTGGGTGCGTTTTGACAACCGTTGCTCACGGGATTTGAGAACCTACTGCAATGAGGTCGGTACCTGGTAGGTATTTACGGATGTCAGCATTCTCTGGATGCTTTTGTCTAAGATGCAAAACGATGGCATTGAAATGTCTTTGGATGACACTCTGGAGGGATCTAGCAAGAAATTCGAAGGGGATGATTGATAGGAAGTTCAAGGTTACTGGCGGGAAGTTTAATACCGTATCGGCTTGTCAATATAAGACACTGTATTAAACGTGCATAGCCACGCGGGAACCCGTGAAGCAGCCGCTTTAGTACAGTACTTTATTTTCAATAATGCTTGTGTGAAGGGAGGATTGATCTAGCTGTGCTATAACATTTGTTCCCAGAAGATATGATATTCCTTATGACAGTACTCGTGTAAGTACTCGCAGGTCAATGGGACGGGGTGAGCCATGGGAGCGACGCGAACCTCGCCTCCTAAATACGCAGGGGAGAGAAAAACTATCTATCATACTCTACCTAGGTCCACCAACTGCAAACATCCCGAGATATTCTCTGCAAGGGGCCTCTATGAAACCTTGAACGTTTGACTCACAATACGCAAACCGATCCTTTTCGTCCGTTTTATGAGTGGCTGACTGGATATGAGGATGCACCTGAGAGGAATGAGAAGCGCACGGATAGCAGTGTAACGTCAGTGGAACCCATCAACAAACACTGCATAAAATAAGCTCGGAGGAAGGAAGCCCTTTCGATAGGCAGCAGGGGTCATTGGATGGTATTTGTGTCGGCTTATCCCCCAGATCTTCCACTTTTTTTTTCTCTCAGGCACGCCCCCACTGCATCAGGGAAATACCACTTTACGCGCTTGTTCATACACGTGAAGTGGTGTTTTTTCCTGTCCTCCACCCGACCGCGTTCTCCACCTCCCGGTCAGGCCAGCAAATTACCGATTTCCCCTTAAACGCAGCACCTGCCTGAGCCTCAACTCTCTTTCATACTATCCCAGCAGTTCACGAGGTGACCAGGCACCACCGCGCACTTAAACGTCATCGCCGAGTCTAAATCGCGCTCGACCTGGCATCCAACATTATCCTATCTTCTCCAGGGACTTGGGCGCGGCGGTGGAAGGGTTGTCCGGTTCCGGTGCTGGGAATAGTGGAAATCCATCGGAGTTGTGATATCACGGCGGATTGTGATAGAGACACGTACCAACCACGACGACGCAAATACGCACACAGTGAAACGGCAGCCTGAGTCACCAGTGTGAGAACGGTGTATAAGAAGTCTTTGAATTCTTTCAAGACAGCTTTTGCCTTATTTTGCTCTGCAAGACTCGATCTATCATTACTGCGACGGTTATCAACTTGAAAATCCGATTGCAGTAAAGGAAGTCGTCGTTTTTGATAGAGGTGTGTTTCCTCTCAGCATCTGCCCCAGCTGTCAGCGAATCTATTTGAGGGTTCTGACGCCTTGCCATAGTCCTTTGTATTATTATCTAGAACTCGGCGTGTCCAGTCCTTTTGTCACATCCAGTAAAGCCTCCACAGCATTCTCAATCGCACCTTACCTTCCCATCCTGACCTGCCCATCTGACGGTAAACACCTATAAATTGCCGCGGGATTTCACCTTTTCCCTTCCCCCCACCCTCTTCTTCATTCCCTTATTTGGCCCTCTTGCTATTCCTCCATCAATAACCGTGCAAGCTTTCCAACTGAACCTTTTCGATATCCCACAGTACTTGTTGCACTGTCATAGAAAACCACAATGGACGAAAGTTGGGAGGAAGAAGCGACTCAGCAAGCAACCCAACCCCTTCCGCCACATAACGGAATTGCTCCATCAGACAGTTCTGGACAAGACTACAGCGGGGTTATTTGCTTCCTCCACCCTTGCTCGCCTGCGGCAATTTCTATAGTACGTCGAGCTCAGAAAACAAACTCGAGCTTGGTCGTTCGGTTACCTGTTCCAGAGGTTAGCACCAAAGGCCGACGCGCACCGCAAGACGATCCAGAGGCCGATGACGAAGAGGATCCTCAATCCACTCAAGTCGATGATCATGGACAATGCACGGCGATCGATCTTGCTCTCCGCTACCAACCTGGTCCAAAGGATCCCGTGCCTGGGTTTTTGTTTGGACGCAACCCCTTCAAGTGTGACATCTTGATGATCGACAACCCGGCTTCCCGCCGTATATCCAACATGCACTTCCGAATCTACGTCAACGCTGGAGGGGCTCTCATGCTGGAAGACATGTCGACAAACGGAACGTGGGTTGATGATAAGTGCCTCATGAAGGGAGGTAACGCCGGCCGAAAGAGGGTGTTAAGTCCAGGAAGCATCATTTTCATGTGTCCCGGTGGTCCCGATGAGCTGATCCGTTTCGTGGTTCGGATACCCAAAGATTCTGGAAAAGGACTAAAGCCTGTTGCAACACCTGAGAAGCCGCAGGCGCCCCCTTTTCGTCTCCTCTCTAGCCCTGGCCCTCCGCCGAGATTTGGACTACCAAGAATTGATGATGCTTCTCCCGGTGTTGTTCAGAGTCCTCAACAGAAAAACGTGGCTGCCCTGTTGCGTGTTCCGCCAATGGCGCAACTGGATCCGGAAGATCAGCATCGTCGTCCGATTGGCGATGTCGACCAAGCATCTGATATAACTCGAGATGCCCACACCGTGCGCGAACCTTCAGGTTCCATGGTCTGGGGTGGAGACGCCAGATATTCGCTCAGCGTTCAGATTGGAAAAGGTGCATTTGCAACGGTTAACAGAGCGTATGAGAGAACGACTGGAGACGTAGTTGCAGTCAAAATGATTGCGAAGAGAACTTTCGCTGCACAGATAGGAAAGGATAATTTGGGGGTGAAGAAGGAGGTTGATATCCTCCAACGTTTGCAACATGTAAGTTGTTTCTCTCATCCTCTACTACGGCAAGTTCCGGAGGTTTCGTCCTATCTATTGTTTGGTGAGAGGTACATCTGCTAATACGGTTTGATAGCCCAACATCGTCAAGTACATCAACTGCTTCGAGGATAATACACATGTGTACCTCGTAATGGAGTACATTGAGTTCGGAGACTTAAATGGCTACCTCAACGAGCATGGAACTATGGTTGAGGATCTTACGAAGCAAGTCGTTACACAGGTGCTTCAAGGTCTCGAATACATTCATGGGATGCACATTTCACACAGGGATTTGAAGCCAGACAACGTCCTGATCGCTTGCAGTGATCCCATGCGTGTCAAGCTCTCAGATTTTGGTCTTGCTAAGATAGTCAACAACGATGAGACGTTTCTCAAGACGTTTTGCGGAACCATGCTATATCTTGCTCCAGAAGTGTTTCCTGGATACATGAGTGCAATCATGGCTGATGCCCAAGGCCTCGATGGCAATAATAAGAGGAAGCGACTCCCTGGTGACGATGCTGGTGGTGCCGACAATCCTGCCAACCGTGGCAAGAAGAAGAGGGAGCGAATACCTTACAACCAGGCTGTGGATATGTGGTCACTTGGCTGCGTTATCTACTGTCTTTTGTGCGGTGCCCCTCCTTTCGAAGGGAAAAATCAAGAGCAAATGTGCCGTTTGGTAACTCGCGGTCAATTCGATGAGGTTAAGCTTAGAGGCTGTGTCGGATTGGACAACGATACTTGTGTTGATTTCATCCGCAAGCTTCTACAAGTACGGCCTGAAATGCGGATGATGGAGAACGAAGCCTTACGACATGAGTGGCTATACCCTGGGAGTCAGGCCGAATCCGTTTCGATGGAATACGATGAGGACGAAGTCTTAGGTGTCGAATACTCCGCTCGAAGCCGGACGAGCCACCAAGCTATGGAAGAGGAAGAGACAGCCGATGCAGCAGACTCGGACTCAGACACAGATGGTTCGGAATCCGACGAGGACGAGGGTTTACCAACTCCTCGACCCGATAGAAATGTCAACTTGGAGCTTCAAGACAGCATGGCCCGTGTTACCTTCAGTCAGATGGATCCTTTCGATATACAGACGTCCGAAAACAGCACGAGCTCTGGTAACGAATGCTACGAGAGCCTCGTCAATTCCAGTCAAGAATTCTCGCAAGGTAGCACTGGCATATCCGTCATTGATAGAGCAAGGGCAGATGCACGCAACCTAGATGTATCTCTCCAGGGAAGTTCCGGTGTATTCCCCGACGGTGGTTTTGAAATATCTGGTTCAGAGGATAGCGACTCGCTACCCACAGCGCAACGACTTGGGGATGCCTTCCAGTACGAAAAGAAACGCCGTCAATCTCGAGAGCCCAATCGACAGAACCAGTACACCGGTGCTGAGTCTAAACTCGACAGATTAGCCTTTGAAACGGCTTCGCCGGAAATCTATTCAACTCCTCCCTCCGGGCCACCCCGAAACGGCCATCAAGTTTCGATTATGTCACCGTTCTCTTTTGCTAACAACGGACACTTCAATTTTTCTCCTGAGAGCCTTCGGAATCCGTCACCAAGAGAACAGCCTCCATTGTCTTCTCCCAGAACCGTCATGGCCCGTAGGAATCAACCAGAAGATGAAGATTTGCCATCCACACAGTCTGTCTTTTCACAGCCTGACGAAGCATCGGCCTTTCGCGTGCCTCCGATTCCTTGGGGTCGGCTGATTCCTCTCGCTAACAGTATCGCAACTGAGCCGATAATGCTCATTGAGCAGCTGGTTAGCTTTGGTCGTGCATCTAACTGTACCATCAAACCAGACGACATCAGGATCAGCAAGTTCCACTTCGCAATGCAGATTCACTACCCAGAGCGCCAGCGTCAGACCGATCCTCGAGACTCTCGTGTGGGAGAATGGCGACCCACTAGCGGTATGGTCGTATCCTTCCAAGTCCTAGGACGTTCCGGTGTTTATATCAACGAAAAGAGATACACCAATGACTACATTGGCCGCCTTTGGGATGGCGATGAGATCATCCTTTTCAGAGACTTTACACAGGAGAGACCCGAAGTCTTCGGGTACAAAGTCGAGCTCAGTATTGGGCATGTCAAGCGAGACGAAGCCTCGTCTCTCTATTCTCCTGGCCTGTTTGGAGCTATCCACTGTGAACACGAGTGTGGAGACGAGGCTGGATTTTCAAGGGCGAATACCGAGATTCCGGGCGGCATGAGCAGCGATATGACAATGCGTATTCGCGCGTAACGATTGGTATTTGAGCAAATTCCCTTTAATTCGGCTTAACTTGTTGCGTGTATTGTCATTTCTTCAATGTTTGTGATCTTGTCTGTTAGAAATAGCGTGCACTTGTGTACTTTTACTTTACATCTGTTTTGGTCCGAGATTTGGGGGCAAAATTGATGGCATATGGGCGATTGTTCTTTATTCAGTTTTTTTTTTGTGCTTTTCTTTGTGATTCAAATCTGCATTTTTGATGCTTGCTTCTTGCCTACGCATTATTATCCCGTCGTAGCGAGTTCTGTTTTTTTGGTTCCTGGTTTTGGACATGGTTCTTGAGTAGTAGAATACCATATATCCTGCCGTGCATTTCTGTTTGTTGGGTTGGGTTCTGCATTTACGATGTGTATGTATGATGAGTGAAATGGGTGGATGGATGTGGGATATAGTGGAGTAGAGAGAGGAGGGATGAGATCACTGCTATCACTAGGCGTAGCATTTATAGTTGTAGTTAAGTCATAAACAATGAAACATTTACCTAGGTTGGGGAGAAGAAACATGCGAAAACTTGAGCTAAGGAGAAGTAGAAAAGCTGTGTATAGTGGCCTAACTTGATATAGGAGAAATTATTTGAGTGATTTATGGAGGGAGAGGGTCTTTGTTTCCGCCATTGTTGAGGCGTTTCTATTCCGACGAGTGATCTACTATGGCGCTCTCTGTTTCCAGTCGTTACTATATCAAGTCCGAATCCAACTCTAATCACCAGGCTAATTTCGGGGCTCAGAATATAGCAGCACCGTTTCCGGCCTGGATTCTGGTACTGCTCCACCAGCTTTTGTAGATAGAATGGCGGCGGCAGCGTCGACTGTCCTAGTATCCCTTCAACCCCATTCAAGAGTTCAATCTTCGAGCCCGTAGAATGTTCCCCTCCGACCATACAACATGAATATCAGATGCCTGATCGAGTTGTACAACCCACTACACTTCGACCTCAACTCATCTCGACCCTCCTCGCCCTTTTGCACTTGTGCTCTTGTAACCACCCTTCCCCCTTATAGTAGACCAAACAATCTCAGCCTATACAACAATGCGCCTCACGTTACTCTTGGCCCTTGTGCCGCTAGCTATGGCAGCTGCAATCCCGCACCCTGAAGCGAAAACACCCGCGGTCCCCCCATCACCCATAAACCCATCCCTCGCCCCATCACCCGCAACCCCCCCACCCCCACCACAGCCAGGAAGCACAGGTGTAATAGAGATCTCGGTCGACGGCGGCGAGGTTGTAACAGGCGTGTACACCGTGCCCTTTGCAATCTCGGGATCCACTAGCTTCAGCTTCTGTCTGGCGGACCAGAGGCTGAAAGCTTTCAGCTGCCCCAAGTCTACACCTGGAAAATCGGGTGGCGGTGGTGGTGTGGAGACTCCGTTAAAGGGGGGGAAGTTCCAGGACTTGGTTGCGTGGATCAAGAAGTGGTGGGAGAAGAATGGGGGTGGGTTTTAGGTACGAACCGGATGTTTGTTTATTTCTTGGACATTGGAGAGGGGAGTATTTAATGAATGGCATTAGTTGGACGTAGCAAACATCGAGGGAGGTTGACTATTTTTCACGTTCACTGAACTTCTCTTATCGTACTTACATACTTAAGCAGCAATCTGGTGTTAATTACCCACAGTCCCCAGTTCCTGGGATCAGAGATAGACACCCATGACGATGCCTCATCAGCTCCCACATGTCTGTCATATACGTGACATGCACAAAAAGCTTAACACGAGCTCAATACGACACTGCATGGTCATGGGTCCTATTACGACGAAGACGGACCAAGTGAAGATTCAAGTCATTTCTCTATCAACGGTCTTCCGTAGACGGAGCTCATATGCTCGAACAGCCTAGAGCGGTAGTAATTACTTAGTATATACCTACCACAAAACCCGAGCAGGAGATGCCAGAAAGGAAGAGAACCCATGAGAAACCGTCTCGATGTACCGACCGAGGCGATGGATATATGAACTAAGATATAGGATCAAAAAAAAACATCACAAAGTATAGAAATGCAATCATATCATCGTTCCCAAAAAGACGCAAGGAAACAAGGAAATAACAGAATACAAACTGAACCCGTCTATAACACAACCCCGGATCTTTTGAATGGTTCTCTTCCTGCCCAGAAAATCTACAGTAAGTATAATAATCATCACGCTGCGAACCACCAGTTCGACTTTCTAACGTCCCAAAACAGAAATTAAAAACCAAGGAACACATTGTCACCACAAATGTTTTCTGAGCCACCCACGGTTTAACCGCTCGCTCACTTTCCGATAGCTAGCCATCTCGCCCCAACAATCCCGTCCCCACTCGCATCCAGCCATGTTGACCACAAAATCGCGATCCTGCTCTTTGTAGAAAATCCTAGGGTCTTCGGGGGTGTCGGAACATGCTCCTGGTGGGAAAGAGTTGATCATGCGCTGTGGGATGAAGGCAGTGCCGGTCCGGATCCAAGGTTGGTGAGTGTAGAGATATTCCTGGCCACATCAGTAATTTGGATCCCAAGTGATCTTCAAGAAATAGATTGACCAACCAAAGAGTCCTGTTCTTTATGTTCCCACTCCATATGCTTTTGCTCGTAACCAACAGGATCCCACCAGATATCGAGTAGTCGCTCGCTGAATTCAGAACGCTTGACAAAAAAGCTTCCCAAATTGAAACCACCACAATCCTGTGGGACAACGATATTAATACTATCGACCCTATCATCTCCAACAGGCGATTTTGAAACCTCATCAATATAAAAGAACTCTTTCTTTGGCGGCGGATGAGTGATGTTTAACGGATTGTAGACGTTGATATCCCGGTAAGTGACATTCTGGAGATGGTTGAATATGTGAGCTTGGAGGGAGATGGATGGCTCCATAATAAAAGTGTGTAAGTCAAGCCACCAAAACCTTTTACTGGTTAGCCAACTCCGTTCTGTTTTCAATCGTGGTTGGCAAGGGCTCGATGCACTCACCACTCAGCTTTAGGGTATTGCCGCATTGTTTGCTTGATAACGTCCACCTTCTCCCAACTCTCCCGCCATTCGTGAGCATATCGTTTTTTGGTGCTCATGTCCTTGATTTCCAGATGGTAGCCCCATCTATCCGCATACGCTTTCTTATTCGCAATAGAATCTCGCTCCACTGCCCATTCCTTTGCACCCTTCCATGTCATGACACCGCCGCCCTGATTTGCCGCCAGAATGATCACAAACTTGGACCCTCCTGAAGCAGCTCGTATCCATCTAGATGCGGGGTTGTGGTGTACATACAGTCCCACAAACAAGAGCAGACCTAGAAGCAACAAGAAAAAAGACGTTATCCGCGGTCTTCGGAACAGCATGGCCTTTATCCTGTAGAAGAACCCCCCGCTAAGGCGATAAGGTGTAGTAGGTGTCCATCCTACTTGAGGCGAAAACGGGGAGCGATTGTAACTCGGTAATGAGGTCGAAAGCTTCCGCAGGTGTCTACCTAGAAACTTCCGTGCACCGGGTGCATAGCCATTTGAACCTCCGGCACTGTATGGTGCCCAGCCGACAGGCGACACCGATGGTGCCCTCGAGAGATGTGCAGGCGAGTGCGAGCGAGAGATGGGTAGCCCTGGCCCAGGAGAGGTGGATCGTGAACCACCGCCGCCATCCCAAAACGTCGACCCACTTCCCATTATCGTTGGTGTATGTGGCACGGGCGGAAGAGGAGAATGCTTTGTAGAGGACGACGAGCCTACCGAAATAGACGTAGACGGATTGAGGCGGTCGAGATCTGGAGGGATAGAATTGCTGCCGAGAGTCGAACGACGACGAGGACGATTTGGAGCCACGGTTGCAATTGTTGTTTAACGAACGTGTGGGTTGGTGTCTTAACACCACCTTGGCTTTAGCTTCTGATCCGCCTCCGACTGCATCAAATCAAGTGGAATAAGAATTCAACACATCGCATTCGACGAGGGCTGAAAGAAAGGAGGGAGGAACGGAAGAAACACGGAACAGTAATTGCAAATATACTCTTGCCAGCGGTAATTGGGGGGAATGAGTGGTGAGCGATTGGAGGTGGTATGTATTGTACCTATGAGTGGAGGTACCGGAACTTCAGGAGAGAGGCAAAGGGATCACAAACATACCACAAGCAGTAGGATACCTGTATCTACAGTGCACACGCAGCCAAATCCGGATCAGCGGTTGGATAATGCTACTCTACCGGTAGACGATTGGCGCCGCGATAAGACAAGAAAAGACGCTTCTCTTGCTTCTTCTACTCTACCAAAAGCACAATATGTAACTCCCGCAGTCAAGTTCACCGCTGCTGTTGTGCTGCTGCTTGATGTATCGAACGTGAACTTTTTGTGTACCTCTCTCGTTGTACGAGGGTGCTGCTAGGCTATTACTGGGTTGTCGTAGACGTGCCGTGCCGGCGTGGAATCTGATATGATGCGATGTGACCGCGCGTCCTTGCTATATTTTCTCCTCTTTCACGAGCGTTGGAATCTTCTCTCCCCCGGCTCTGCTCTGTAAGCTCTTTTTTGGCGAAGTGCTGTCTTTGGAAGCTAGAGTAGGTGTAATTGAGATGCGAGATTGCGAGACACCGTAGTAGTTGAATATACCTCGAATGCTGAAGACTGAAGATGGTGTAAACTCAAGGAAGGAAAAAGAAGTATGCAAGGAAGGCTTTAACTAAAATTAAAGGCATCGCCGGCAAAAATAAATACAAATCGTTTATTGGATCGGCGCCTGCAAATAAAAAGTACTTAGGGCGCGTTCGGTTGCCAACCCGCAATGCTTCTCTACCTCCTCCACAACCCCTTCCGCCCTCCAGCTCTCCCGATTCCACTAACCAACCACCGACTTATATCAGAGCTTGAACATTCCCCATTGCTTAATGGCTGACTCCAGCACCTGTGCAGTGACTGTGAACTGCGTCACTGTACACAGAAAAAAAGAAGTTCCGCTACCTATGAACAGCTCTCTTTGTGCTCGTATTTCCCAAGCTACAAACACAGTATATAAATCAAAGTTGCCTCAGACTCTGCTATTACTGCCAAAAACCTCGCTCGTACTAGGCTACCTGCTTATCGAAACCTTAAGTTACGGTGATCCTGTGCCTGACTGTTTTTCCCTTTGTAAGTTGGAACCAATTCAATACTTATCACAAAAAGTTTAAGCTAACCGGTAGCCCGCTAGTAATCTCAATCCCAACCGAGCAAATCAAGTTCTTGTTTAACTATCTTCATGCAATGAAGAGCAAAGCTTCAAACTCAACTTCAAACTCATTTCTTGTTGGGAAGAATTTAGTGCGTTCTGCTTAGTAATTTCAATCTAATTACTTCATAGCCAGTAGCGAAACCCCAGTTTCATTAAGAAAATGTTGCTGCAAGGGGAAGCGCTACAGGAAGCACCTTCAGTAAAGTACTTAAGTACTTACCTAGACACCTAACTTTGCGTGATGGTGGGGTTGCATCCAGTAATGGATACCAAGGGATACAGAATCGGACATCAGTTTCGGATGCCTTTTCACTCATAGCATTCGCTTTGAAGACGCGAATGATCTATTTTCTGATACCTATAACTTTCAACCTTCTATCAATCCTCCTTCCATCTCCCACTAAACCTCCCCTCCTTCGCCGAAATCCTCGCAGTAACCACAGTCGAGACCTCGACACCTAGTTCCTCTGACGCCGAGCATTTCTTCCTGCTACGATCGCCCTTGCTATAGACGGTTATATTTCATGTCGAACAATGTCCAGCGCTGCTGCTTACCATTCCACCGTCTTCTTCCCTACGGATTATGGGATTGCTCCCGTGATGTACATCATTTCTCCACGTATCGAGCCCTAAAGGCGTTCTTTACTTCTAAGACGCAACAACTTCTATCTGGTGTTGGCTCCGAATACTGTGCAGTGTATGACGTGGACGACAATGCTATCCAAAAGCTTGATAGCTGGCGGAAAGCTGGATTACTGGACTCAAACTTTCGAATCCAACATGGATCTAAATATTGTGTTGCCATCATCAGGCTGTTACCGGGTAGAGAGCATGAAAATCTCAGTTAACGAACTGGCGATGCTCTTTCGCGATGCCCTGCCGACTATTGGCGTGCCAGTTCGTTCAGTTGTGATAGTGGGAGCAAGCCGCTACGAAGTTCCTGGCGTTCGCTCGAAAGAAGGCGACCAGGGGTTTAAGCCTCGCAGTCGAATGTCGTTGATGATTGGCCGTCGTTGATGATTGAAGTTGGTGTGTTGGAGTCTATCAACATTTTGAGATACGACGCGCGCTGGTGGCTACTGAACAGTGGCGGACACACAAATATCGTTGTCATCATATCAATTCGGCGATCCGACAGGTCCATCGTGATTGGAAGATGGGAGAGAATGCCTCTGACTCACCCCACTAGACCAACGAGCAACGTGACAGTCCCGACCAAGGTACAACGGGTTCTCATCGATCAGAACAGCAACGTTACATGTGCCCCCTTGATTATACCCATCGCAAAGTTGCTGGATACCGTACCACCGGGCGCGAATAATCTTACATTCAATTCTACCGCAATGGGTACCTTCGCAAACGATTTTTGGTCGGTGGCCCAATAAACCTCTCCCCACTCCCACATCTATACGAATGGAATATACCTATTAAAAGTCTAATTATTACGGGGTCGCTTGTTAATATGTACGTATCTCCCTTCATCTTTATCGCCAAAGATTTCACAGCTAACAGCTTTCTTGGACGCAAGTGCTCAGGTATGGTCACGCATCGTACCGCGCCACTAGAACTAGGAGAGCCTACAACTGGGAGAACTGTTTGGAAGTGATGAACGTCGTCTACGGCATTCGTTAATCTGTCACCTGTGTCTGATAGCGTATGGTATCCCTAGCATTTGGGACAGCATATAAATGTACAATACATAGACGGTTAATTTATGCCACTACTTCTCTCCCTTTTCTAACCGACTTCTACACAAATCTTAAGTTTCGCACCAGAGTTCCAAACCGGGTGCAGGGGTTTGAATGTGCAAAAACCGATGGAGCATATACAGCCATTGAAAAGATGAATCGAAAAATGCGTAGATCTTGCCTTCCACGATTTAAATACTACTTAAGATGGGGAAGACAAATCTCAGAGCACCATCAAGGGTACTCTATTGGCTGCACTATCAAGGAAATGAAATCTAGCAATTTAGAAAGGAAGATTCAACTGCCTCCAGAGGTTTAACTCGGCGTCAAAGCCTCCTGCTCCCGACTCTTATTTTTCGATTCATCTTTTCAACGGCTGTAGGTAAGGATTTACGCGGCGCCACGGTGTCCAATGTCGCCAGCCTGTGATTAGAGTATGATACCTTTTCGCTAGAAAATCCAGGGCAAGGAAACTACTAGAAGGGAAAAGGGACTAGCCGCTAAGGGAAGTCACCGTCACAGAATGTACTTGAGTACATGAAGGGGACTCTTTAATATGCGCGAGATCCAGATAGATTGGATTGTGGATAAGTGTGCAGTTTGCTTGCGTCTCTCATTTTGCAAATTCAAGGGTATACACACTGTGGAAATTGCCAATTATCGCGGGTATCATTATTGATTAAAGCTGTATTACCCATCATTTAATCACTTGTCTGTAGATGCCGTAGATATCCAAAGCCATCCACAAACTACTCATCACTATATACCACTCCAACGATACGAGCCACTTCACAGTATAGCAATCCGATAACGCCATATAATTCTTCAAGAGTTAAAATCTCTAATTGTTGAAGACCTTACAGCAGCATATCTCTCATCTTCCTCAGCGGCCCCCCATCGTAGTCGCTTAGCTTGGGAAAATCCAGCTATATAGGCCGATGGGATGCTGGTGGCTGCTAGACCAAAAGATTTGCGAGTGGCCACAAGCCGCGATAATACGTGCTTGAGGGTTTGACATTGGGGTTGGAACTTTTCTCGTGCCCAGACTTAGGTGGCTTCTGCACTAGCGAGGTACGAGCTTAAGGCAGAGCGTCTGGGCACGAGAAAAGGCTTGAACGAAGATACATATGTTACCGTGAAGATGGATTGCAAGATGGCATTATTTAAAGAAGGTGAGTACTTGAGAATAGAGATGCGATCGATAAGATTATAATGAGATTAGATTGGGGATCAGAGCTTAGCCGATTACGTTTAGAGCCTCCGCACAATGGTTAACATCGTGAGAAGTCTGAAAAATCGACTTCATCTTTGTTTCTATCTATATTTCATATCTTCGGATATATATCTCCTATAGCAAGCCCTTATACTTACAGGTCCCGGTACGAACTCTGAGCCATAAGGTCTAATAGCTTATATACACTATGCTATAAAATCAGGCACCGAATTCGGCCGATCAATTCGAATATTCTTGCTCTTTTGCATGATTTGTTTTTCCTGGGTTCAGCTGTGCAGCCTCATCAGGGTTAATTACCCTTCCTCAGGACCGTTTGCCCCACCCTTCGAACGGAATCTACATCTTGGTGATCCAACTTGAATATCCTGGCGTGCCATTATTTACACTGAGATACGGATATCTTCTTGTAGATACACGTATGCTCGAAGTTGAGCGCAGTTCCCTCTTTTGAAGCAGCGTCCTTGAGTCAAGGGTATTGCCCACAATTGTGGCTGGTTAGATCGCAAGTTAAAGTTATCTAACAGAAAACTATGGAAGTCGCTGGACTCGTGCTTGCAGGACCCGCTGTCGTTGCTCAGCTGCTCCAAGTGTCTATCGGAGGATATAAAGTTTTCTCCCAGGTGCAGTCCGCTGGAACCGATATCAATCGCTGCCAGCATGCTCTTGACGTTCAACGGGAAAGACTCGAAGACTGGGTACGGAAGCTCGCAATATTAGGTGGCAACCTGTCAAACATCGTCGGATCAAACACCAAGCGATATCAAGTCATACTGGAAACGTTGGTACTAATTGCAGAGGTGTTTGCTCAAGTCGAACAACTTGAAACGAAGTATGGTATTCGGCACAACGACATCATACTACGGGAAGTGAATCCCACACAGTCTTCCTCACTGGCGAAGATTGATGTTGTGGTGCGAAGACGTAAAAGGGATATATTTAGGGGTGCCATGAGAGGAGTCTGGTCGCCAGATGCCCAAGAGGGTGATTCGATCAAACACAGGGCTGAATCGACCAAACTGAGTGTCGGTCCTCTGCGGAAGTTAGCAGCTTCTTCGGTGGATTTATCAGTGCAACAAAACACTGGCCTGGTAAAACGATCGCACGAGACAGGCCTCGAACTTGCTGTACCCGAAATACGAGATGAGATCACGCGCATCGAGAAAAAAGCCAAATCATATCAAGAGGCTCTTTCAAGATATGCCCGGCTTGAGTGGGTGCTTTCTACCAAGGAAGAGCTTGAGGTTTTGATTAAAGATTTAAGGGAATATAACGATGAGTTGATTAACCTCACTCAGTCAAGTTTCCATGGTGAGTCCACCGATGCAATATCCCAAGGCCTTATGCTTTTACTGATAAGAAAGTAGCCCTCACCATTGAAAAAGCCATTCCGTTCGAGCAGTTTAAGGTCCCATTGAAGCTACCTTTCCCTAGGAATCACAACTTCTCTGGCCGAGAAGACATTCTCGGGGAACTACGACAGTGCTTCTTTCTCAATACATCTGAGAAAGGCAGTACACGTAAAGTAGTCATATTACATGGTATGGGTGGTATCGGCAAAACACAGATCGCCTTAGAGTACGCGCATCGTCATCAGAAGCATTATACGTCCATATTTTGGGCAGACGCCAAAAACCAGGAAACCCTCCATCACAGTGGAAAGCGAATTATAAAGACTCTCATAGCTCATTATGCAACCAAATACCAGAGCTCTCCCGATTACTCTCATATTGCTACCGATCTCGGAATGCCTGGGAAGATTGATGGCTCAGGAGAACTAGTGCAGAGCGCTACAGATTTGGCATGGGAAACAGTCCAAAATTGGCTGTCAAAAGAAGGCAATGCGAAGTGGCTGCTACTCGTTGACAACAATGATGATCTAAAATCCTTCGATCTGGGAGAATATCTTCCAACTTGCGAACAAGGCAACATCATTATTACCTCTCGGATACGCGAAGCCTGTTTGCGTGCTGGCGGAACGCCAATTGAAGTACCACAAATTGGGAAGGATGCGGGACTTCAGTTGTTATTGAAAAGCGCCAATAAACGTGTTCAAGATCTGTCCAAAGCAGGCAAGTTAAGCACCTTCTTCTAGCTGACTTGGAACTAACAGTTTCGAAGCTATCGAAGCTGCGGAAATGATTGTAGACAGGCTTGGGGGAATTCCACTCGCTCTCGCTCAAGCTGCTGCCTATGTTATGACAACGGCTATTGACTTTAGGAATTACTTAAGGAAGCTTGAAACAAACCTTACCCAAATCCTGAGCAAACCATTCCGGGGTCATTCATACGGAAATGGCAACATATTCTCCTGCTGGAAGCTGTCATTCGATGCTCTCAGTCCCGATGCTGCGCGCTTGCTAAACCTCTGTGCCTTCTTGAGCAACGAGGACATACCAGAAGAATTGCTCTACCGTGGAATGAAAGCCATATATTGGTTGCATGACGGTAAACATCCCAAACTTCGGAAAACGCCAAGTTCTTTTCTCCAATATGCAATAAGGTGCGAGTTAACACAAACATAGACGAAAGTAAATTGAGCGACGCCATCGATAATCTCATTGATTTCTCCTTGATCAAGCGCAAGGAATCGACTATAGAGGAGCGTGGAAAGCTATGGATCCATCCACTTGTGCAACTCTGGGCGCGCGAGATTTGTTTTGACAAAAGCATAGAGGCCCAGCAGATGCCGCGAGAAGGTGCTAGGAACGCCATCGTTTTGGTTGGGGCTGCAATTGTTGTAGAATATTCTGAAAGAATGCACACGGAGTGGATTTTCGAAGCCGGGATCATCACGCACACAAATTTGTGCTATCAATACATCTCGAAGTACTTTAGCGAAAATAATGATGTCGACAATGAGTTAGCAACTACGATTTACAATTTAGCGCTTTTAAACGACCATTCTGGAAATTATAAACAAGCTGAAAGCCTATATGAAATTGCGATCCAAAAATTGGAGAAGGGGCAGGATCACGTTAGTTTGCTGCGGGCCAAACAAATGCTGAGCACGAACTATGGTTGCCAGAGATTTTACGATAAAGCTCTCGAGTTAATTAAACGAGTGTTGCCTGAGCAAGAAAAGCTGCTAGGCCCGAAACATCGACATACATTAGAGAGTTTATGCATCGTTGCGGGCACCCTTACAAGTCTAAACAAACTAGAAAAGGCACTGGAGCTGTACTATTGCGCCCACGAGGTCTTGGAGAACTTATTTGGCACAGAGCATCCACATACTCTAGTGACGACCCACTATATTGGTTATGTTTTAGACAGGCAAAAGGAGTATGTGAAAGCTTTGCAATGGTACAATAGATGTTTAGAAGGTCAAGAAAAGGTTCTGGGAAAAGAGCATCCAGAAACTCTATGTTCGGTTAATAATGTTGGGGCCACCTTTCACGCACTGGGTCGATACGATGAGGCTTTGAAGATGTATGTGCGAGCTCTGGAGGGGTACGAGAAGGTCCTAGGAAAAGAGCACCCGCATACTCTAATCTCAGCTGATAATATTGGGGACACTTTTCACCAACAGAGCCGATATGATGAGGCATTGAAGATGCATGTGCGAGCTTTGGAGGGGAGAGAGAAGGTACTGGGAAAAGAACATGCGGATACTCTAACCACAGTCCGTAAAGTTGGGTCCGCTTTTTACGCACTGGGCCGATACGATGAGGCATTGAAGATGTGTGAGCGAATTCTGGAGTGGAAAGAGAAGGTCTTGGGCAAAGAGCATCTAGAAACTCTACTCTCAGTCCATGATATTGGGGCAACTTTTCACCAACAGAGCCGATACGATGAGGCATTGAAGATGTTTAAGCGAGCTCTGGAGGGGAAAGAAAAGATCCTGGGCAAAGAGCATCCGGATACTCTAACAACAGTCTCCTTCATGGCTGCGACATTCGAGGCAAAATCTCAGTACCAAAAAGCACTCGATTTGCGTCGCCGGGCTCTGGAAGGGCGACAGAAAGTTCTAGGTGAGAGCTACTCAGACACCAAATACTCCGCTCGGAAAGTCGCCTGGCTTCAGTGTTTAGTCTCAGAGGATGAGACATCTTCGGTTGAAGAACATTAGTGGGCTGCGGTTACTGTGTGTTCTGAGAGCGTAAGAAACCCGTTGAAAGCGTGCATTGCGCTATTCTGACTGGAGAGCAGAACGAGATCGTTATAATATACGTCATAATGTTTTTTCTTTCGACATAATTGATTTCTTTTATTTTTGGGGTTTCCATCGAGCATTACGGATTTTGTGAGTTGTTGGGTTGCGGGCTATCAGTTTCGAAATTTCGTGGGTCTTAGGCTTGAGGTTTGTTGACTGCGGAGGGCTACTCAAATGCAATACTTCAGTTTTCAGTATGTGGAACCTTAAGGCTAAATAGAAGCATCATGTGCAGTTAAAGGAAGTTTCCAATATCTCTTATAGCAAGTTGATATTTGGCTCTTTATGTACTGTACTTTACAACGAGCCGTTGTATGTACTATGTGTGATTAGGCGAGTAGGGGTCTGATTCAAGCTTTCACATGGGACTCATCCATATCCACACCCTCAGCTTTCACCAAGATTCCTCCGGGGCATCCTCTAACTACCGTGAATCGCACAACATGACCACTGCCGATTCTCACCTTACGCCCGATAATATCGTTCACCTTAGTGACACTGTCGGAACTAAGCTATGTCATCTGCCACGGAAGCCTCGGGCGCGGAGGAGCCTAGGATCTCAACGGCAAAGTAGGTTGAAGGACGAGTGGCTAATCCGCCTTTGTCAGGTTGAAGTTTTTGGATCCTCGCACACTTATGTCCTCGCTTCCTCTCTTGAACAGCAGAACTGCTGATGGAGATAATAGCGCGGGAACTGTCTGCTGAGACCATTTAGGAGCGTAACAAGAAAGCTCTGCTAGAGCGGAGAGATAGGCTTCAATAAACCCGCGAAGCCGACGTGGTGGATAGCTAGTATTGCATTCGGTGTCGGGGAGGGGTAAGTGCTTGAAACTTTTTTCGTACCTTCTGGATTGTTAGCTAACACTGTCAGAGGCCGCCTACGTACCTGCGTTACCCAAATCGAATCTTTCAGTATAGACCCTTAAAACTGGTGCCTTTATTTTTACCGAGATGCTAGTACCAAAATAATGCTACAGCGGGCGAACACCTGGCGACATCAGACATAGCCCTTTTCCAAATTCTGAATGTTGTCGAAAAGACCAGCGACGACGCATGGCCAGAAATCCATTCCTTATACCAAGGCTGACGGTCTAAAGCCACGGTAGATAAAGCTGGTCGCGACGGTGGCCCTATTAAGTCAGAGTTGAAGAATACATGTACATAGTATTTTTCTAGCTATACAGCATAATACCAAGTACTCGATCACGTCGTGCTACCAATATTGCTATGTCTTTTAGAGGCGTCGATGTACCGAATGCAAAGCATAAGAAATAGTAGCACCAGTCTCTCGACAAGCTCTAGTCTTTTGCGGCGGTTAGATATGGATACTTTCTTCTGAAGAACACTGGTTGTATACTTGTATACGTAGTACACTGAAGAACTTCACATGGGCCTAATTGTAATTTTTTTCCCATCGTACAGAACAGGGCGCTTCCCATGAAATAGGTTAGGCAACTGAGGTGATATAGGAAATTCAATGGTTTTTGATGAGGATCAGGAGATTAAATGGATAGCATAACAACTAGATCAGGCTAAGTATGATCATTGGCTCCCCTTAGGAATCCCAAAGCTCATAAAAAGAATTAGCATCATTTTCTACTTGGATTCATAGTTCTATGCATGCTTCTATCAATGGCATATAGAAGAATTAGACAGTAAGGGATGAGAATCCCCTTCTATTAAGAGATAGACGTCCCTTCTATCAGCAAACACCATTCTAACGGGTGTGTATAGGCCCATGAGAAGTTCTACACTACATCGCTATAGCTATGTATTGGACCTCCAGTGCCGTTGTCGGGAACCCATCTACAACTTCAAACGAGTGTATTGTTTCATCGTACCAGTTGCATACTTAGTGCAACATGCCGAAACGTGGCTCGAAACTACCAACGTCAATCACAGTCGACTATTTATTTACCCCAATAAACCTAGTAGCCGCCAAGCATAAATAGAGCTGACTGCTTTGTTTCATATCTACAAGAGCGGCGGTTAGAGCTGTAACTTCAAGATTCTTAGACGCCTCTGATATAGATTTTAGTAGGTGGATTTCCCATCCTGCGTTGTTTTCAAGTTGAGGAACATGGCGGGTTGATTCCGTTTCTTATGATACCTAAAACTTCTTACTTTCAGCTTTCCGTTTTTTTGTTCCTTTTCTTTTGTGTCCTTTCCCTTTCGAGCTCATTTGTTTTGGTTTATCGGGGCAAACACCTGCCAGGAGCGAGCTGCTACTTTATTCCTCGCTTTTTGATCTAAAAGCGACGAGCGTTGGTTGTGATTCCGGCATTTCTCTTGGTTGAGTACTGCCCGTCAACCAACTGGTCTTGCATTCATTCCAGCAACAAAATTTCTATTCTGCGTATAATTTCTCGATTATACACAAACAAGCAGCAGTTTAGATTCACCATTAAAAGGATGACCTACGGCCCTCCAGCTGCTGGGGAGCAGCCAGAAGGCAGCGAGGAAAAGATGTCATCGCCGCCTATTCCTGTGCTAGCGACAACTCCAAAAACCGGAGATGGAGGCGAAAGTTCACCTCTTGGTCCTGCTGAAACTGCCAACCTTTCCCGTTTATCTCAATTCGATTTCGGGTTCGACAATAATCTAGCGTCTCCCACAGCATATGATCGCCGGCCTTTCTCGGCTTCACAACCTACACTCATGCTCAACGGGGAACCTCAATCTTCTTCACCTCCTCCACGACCAATATCTACATCACACATACCTTTGCCCGCTAGTTCTTCAAGACCACCGCTGCAGCCTCTAACAGAAACCACAGAGGAAGAGGAAGCACCTCCTCCTTATACCACATTCGGCGAATATAACGGGAGAATAACATCGGACTCTCCACAACCAAGCGCACCAATTCCTGCACATACTCGTCCGAAGAGAGGTGGCAGAATAGCCTTTTTTCATCAGCAAGTTTCTACGTCAGAGATTCCTGGTGGCCAAAGGGTGAGCACTTTAACTTTAGATGACTTACGTTCTGAAGGCCGAAGAAGGAAGGATGCGGAGGCTCGTAGGAGACGACATGAGGCCAAGCAGCAGTGGACGTGGATGTGGAGAGGGCCGCAGTTTTTCCCGACAGGAGGACACTCGGGGATTGAACAAGGTTTAGTGCGGACGGAAAAGCACGGAATGACGAGAACAAGGAAATGGTGTCTGGTAGGATGTTTGATTGTGATCGTATTGGTGGCTGCCATTATTGGTGGCGTGGTAGGAGGGAGATCGAAATCACAGGGGTCAACAGCACAGCCAGAATCCGCATCTTCTTTAGAGAATGGGCCGCCTACAATACCGCTTGGAACTGTAGTAGTTCGACCTTTCCGTAGCGCTCGACTGCTCTCAACATGCGTTGCAAAGTCATATATTTGGAGTTGTGTATTGCCCCCCGATACTAAGTTTCCAATAACGAGTGCCATCAACGATAACTTCAGAGTTCCGGAGTTTCGATTCATCATAAAACGTCGTAGCCAAATTGATGCGTCAGGGATGCCGGAAAGTGAGTGGCTACCAGTTCCTCGCAACATTCCGAATACGACCGACTACGAGAGTATATCTTCGGTGGATGGTGTTAAAGATGCCGGAGAAGAAACAGACTTCTATATCACGCTCGCCACTATAGCAACATCTGCAATCGTCAAAACCAAAGAGTTACACAACGACTCTAATATTAACAACGAGAACAATCGAGCCGCAAAGGAAACCATCAGAGAGGAGTCACATATGCTTCCTTCAGTTCTGAAAAACCAACCACTACGGCTCTTTGACCGTGGTCTGGATACTGAGCACTATGGCTTTCACATCTACTTCGACAAGTCCGTGCAGTTTGTGAACAATACTAGGCCGGCACCTAGCCAAGATACAGGCGGTGTTTCGGCAAACAGTTCGGGTTTCAGAATTATGTGGAATAAGACACGCTTCAAGGTCACGATATTCACCAAGGTGATTGGAAAGATAGTAGAAACCATGGCGGATACAGAGCTAGATCTGCCGGTGGATATTTGGGAGGACCGCGTTGGTGGAGATGGGCGAGGAAGGACTATTTCGACATTCCAATTGGATAAAAATGGGGCGCCAGGGGTCCAAAGAGAGATTGAAGAGAGGGGAGGAGTGAATACGGAAAAAAGAGGGTGTTTTTGTCATTGGTCGAACTATAAGGCCTCTTCGAAACTGCGATTGTGATGGTGTGTGAATGTTTGGAGAGGCATATGACTTCGATATCTGGTTAGGCTGGGTGGGCCCCGGGTCTCGGAGGATTGGAAGAGCAAATGAAGCACTCGATACTATTGTACATATGTGGGCACGAACTTTGGTCGGTTTGGGGGATCCTGTTTGCGGCGTTGACCGAGACAATTAGACTTTAACCATTCAATTCAGTTCGATTGAATATCATCCACTGACATATTTTGAATGTGCCATGAAGTAAACGGATTGCTACTAGGTTCATGGGTATGCCTACTTGTGTCTAACAAATAGGGCGGTTTAACTTGCAAGCCTTATTTTTTTAGGGGCCGAGCGAGTGATGATCAATAGACAAAAGTAGCTAGAACCTTGTAAGTTACTAAGGCACCCGCCTCACCTTTGAAAGGAGATCCACTTCGCCCTATATGATTAAGGCGGGTGTTCGCTACGTTTTTGGGGTTCCATCGATTGCCGATTATAGGTGGTTGGGACATAAGTAATCACTCGGTCTCGGGGTGGGTCCTCGTCCTTAGCCGGAACTTCGGTTTAGGCTGGTGGAGAGGATGAGGCGGCTATGTGTATCTAGATAGGGGGCCTGATGATGGTGCGTAGATCACACCAAAGATTGAAGTTCTGGTAGTCTGTTCGGCATTGACTTGATCGAGTACTTCTCACCGCCACCGCGCCCAGGCAATTGTGATGCACATCCGAGCAGTAACAGGGCCCGCGTTATTGTTGGTTGCCGTTTGCATTTAGTGAGTCTAGAAAAATACATAAATATAGTCTGGGAGACCTTGTGGATGTTAAGGGAGGGGGTACGTATGGGCCGAGCTCTGGAAGGTTCAACCATTCGACTCCGTCTTCATTTCTTTCGGCCGGTTAACTATAATATCAGCACTCCTTACAATTTCGATCCCTCATTCCTTCGATCACAAGTCTGGCCAGAACAGCCCTAATTGCTATCGTTTCGCCCCGCGTTTGCCACCTCGGAGGTTCGCCCCAGGACGCAAGATATTGTCCACGAGTTCTAAACACAAACACTGCATTGCGTGCTACGAGAAATTGGCTTTTAATTCGCTAAATCCAGCCGCCACCACATAGCCCGTCGCTCCTCGACAGTTTGTGCACAAGAACCCCCTATTTTTGGCTACCCAGAAAGGACAAACAAGCAAACAAACAAATAAGTGGCTAGAAAACATTCCATCACACAAGGCCGTCAAGTAGGAAACTGCGGGCTGACACATTTGTAGATGCGATGTAGAAGCAAACGAGCACAAGGAAGCAAGCAAGTACAAGGAAGCAAGCAAGTACAAGGAAGCAAATGAATACAAGGAAGCAAACATGAGAATCATCGTCAAAATCAAGCATACAAGATAGAAAGCAAGAAAAGATAAAAGGGACGAAGTGCTGGAGAGGCTCAGGACACCAATTCCAATGTCCATCATTGTCCGGTCCCCATCTGTCGTTTGTGTTGAGCCACGAAGATTGTGGCTATTGAAGGGTACACCTCCCCTTCAGATACTGCCGGATTGCACTACACATACGCTAAGTATCCTATCAATGATGTGTAAACCTATTATTATTCGATAGAGCACACTGGATCGAAACCGGTTGTGGTGCGAGTATTCCATAAGGAATCTCAACCGTTAACACACGCTGCTGTATTGGGGCCGAGGTCGTTGTTGCTGTGACAAAGGAAATCTACACTTGCGTATCTTCGCTCTGTTTATCGATTTCAACGGTTAGCTTCCACTTGGTCCCAATAAGATGGTGCTTCAGCGTCTCACCATCCAATCTTTAATTCGGACCAAACTCCTGATGCTCCGGGCGAGGGCGATGTCGTCGGGGGCTTCGACGAATGCGGTCTCCATTTCCAAGCTCCATCTCGGCGGAGGTAGGGGCTAGTCTTACGTAGGGGGCCGATTGTCCATAGTCGTTGCGGTGGACTGGATGAGTGAACTGGCCTGATCTTTGGACAAATTGGGGAGGTATATCTCGGGATGCAATTCTTCGTTGTGTAATCTCTCTCCTACTGAGCCCAGGAGGCACGGTCGCCCTGTAATCCCTCTCCAACAGATGTTCTAAGGTATTAAGTGGTTCTCCATGTATGAACCGCTCCATGACATCTCTATCCATATGGATATATTTTTCCAGCTCTTGCTGAATTAGCTGCTCCGGGAAGAACATTTTGCGCATTTCCGAAATATAAGTGTCCTGAAGGGGATATTAGTTCTATCGTGCACAAAGGAATAAGGAGGAATTACTTACTATGTTGTAGTTGTAATCTCCCAGTGTAGGGGCTACTGGTCTGCTTTCCCTTTCAACTTCAGGTTGAGGGTATCCAGTGGCCCTGCTGGACCCTGAAAGCTGGCTTTCGTATTGCCTGCTGGATTCACGATCGTCTTCGACATAGGCCACCTGAAGAGCGGAGGGGTGTAGCATTGGTTGGTTGTGGTAGCCAATAAGGTGACGTTGGGGTGGGCCGTATGGTTGTGGGCGGCCGTCTGTATATCCGCTCTCGTAGCCTTGATGGCCGTGGGGTGGATTTCCGGACATCTTTTCTGGGAGATGAGGAGTAGAAGGATGAGAAGGTTACGATATTACTCAAAATTATGTGAAAATGTGGTACAAGTCATTCAAAGAAGTGCTAATGAATGGCAGAAAGCATTCGAAGATGTCGAAGAGCCTGGCCAAATGCCGCTTTTAAATAGGATTTCAGTCGGGCGACCCACACCACCCACTAAGAGGAAAGAAGGCGGAACATATGGGAGGCAGAAATTGGTGATAAGTAATAGCTGCTGGGAAGACAGAGGGGTAAGCCGCCACCGCAACTCTTGTTAACAAATTGCCCATGCAGAAAGTTGCTCCGTACGAAGTGCATTGGTATCCTTCGATTCCACTAATTTCGTTTCTGGTATGTCACCCTCTTCAGGATCCAGTCGCATCCTACCAGTGCCACCCACCTGGTTATCCTTCTTCTTCCCCAATACAATTCAATAGTCTATTTGCAGCCTTCTTTTGCTTTTTTCTTCCCACACTACTTAAGTAGCTACATTAGTTAAATAGTCAATTGCGAGCGCCATCACTCGCTAGGCCACATCCCGCATCAAATTGGGTTGGTCATATGCCATTTCGACGCCTACACCACACTCACTCGCACCCGGGAGCGGGCCTTTTCCGCTGGTTAGCTACCTATCTAGCCACGCATCATGGAGCCATAGGTATTTTACAGTGTATGCGTCAGGTCCGAAGGAACCCTTGAAGTTGACCTAAGTTGGGCTGGCGTTATGTACTGCTATTGATCACACATCCTCTTGGCTTTTACTTCCTTCTTCTCCGGGCGCTATAACGTTGCGTGCAACGGTAGCAATTATTGAAAGTATTTTTTACTGACGGCGTATTTATTTGGCTAGGCAGAAATTCCTTCGATAAGGAACAGCCCCAGGTAATGGGGCAACCAGTAGCACAGCCCACAGAGCCTTCTCGAGAATAGAGTAAAGAATGCTATCTTCGCTTTGCTACTCTAGTTACCCCAGTCAGATCTCACTCAGCTATTGAGATCTGTGTGGATGGAATATGAAGCTTCGGAGGGAATGTTGCGAGTTTGCAGCTCATAAGGGCTAGCTGTGGAATAAATCCCACCTGACCAAAAAGTGGGTGCTTGGAACTGCTCTTAGTTCAACAGTTTGCAGAGATAACGAACGGTAATCAGGTCCCATAAACAACGACGTTCAAAGAACCAATCGCTGCCCCTGAAAAAGCAGTGCGCTTGAGTTCCGTAGCCGCCAATCAAATAATGTAAGTAAGCACCCGCATAGGCAGAAACCGGCAGAAACCACGATCTCGAGTTGACCTCTCATCTCAGGTTACATATCATCCGGCAGTCCCATATGCCGGAGTCGGAAGGGCATATCTTCGGATGAGGGTTGTTTTGCTTGGGTTAGTGCATGTCATGGCTAACGCGCCAACTTTGCGTTTCCGCAGAGTTCAAACCATCTTCAGTTCACCGCTGCAGACATACATATGTACACCCTCCCTAGCTCTTGCAAACAGCCCAGTATGTATACGGAGTTCTGGCCCCCTCTGGCCCCTTTTTTTGTTTTTTATAATCAAGTGGGGCGCAACAAGGCAGAAATA
>Ga0307515_10004363_pt1 | contig 29322 bp, 21 predicted proteins | sample 17_EM_MG_FD_194513 | JGI IMG/M metagenome (GOLD analysis project Ga0307515, IMG submission 194513) | Populus trichocarpa ectomycorrhiza microbial communities from riparian zone in the Pacific Northwest, United States - 17_EM | ecosystem: Host-associated > Plants > Roots > Unclassified | place... | reverse complement strand
TGAGGCCAGTACAATATTGACTCCGCCAATGTTTGCATCCTATTGTCAGCGACTCATACACAGCGTGACCAATGCAGAGCGTATCATTTCCACCTCCTGAGTAGTCAGGAAAAGTTGTTTTTCCTCCCTGTAACAGAACCAGTCCATCATTTCAGAGAATCACCTCTCTGCAGAGTTTGCAGAAATGTCAAATTGACATTACTTGCAGGTGTATTAGTAGATTTCGGAATTCCCAACACTGGTCAGCTAAACCACAAACAAATCAAAGACAACTATGGGGACAGAGTTTGCAGACCAGTGCTCAGATATGATCTCTGTGTACTCATAGACCATATATGTATTACACTGTAGAATCGACTGTTTTACTACTATCGATCATATTACAGTCAGAATTCTGTTGAGTATCAGTGATTTAATGGTGAAGTAGATATAAACAATGCCATCCAGTCGATCATGCATGCCTCTCCTGACATCTGAATTCAATAGATGGATAGCAGGGAGAAAAACCCAGCTAACACCTTCACAGGGGAAGATACTTCTGTTTCTGTATAAAACTTGAACTGGACTGCACTGACGCAGATTCACCAAACTCAGAAGCATCTGGCAGCTGGAAGATTGATACCAATCGTTTCAAAGAGGTGCAAGAAGATTAAACATTGTTTGTGATGTACTCAACCTCACATATATACAGTGGGGATTTCAACAGAATCTAATAATCCGCATGGTTAAGCACTTTGTGTTGATGGGTTCATCCAGATTGCGAATCAGACTAATAAGTTACACAATAAGCTGATGGCAGCAATAGTTGAATGGGTACATTTCAGGTGTGAAAATGCTAGATCAGATAGAATATATTGCACATGGCTTGATTGTTACGGGTTGTCTCCTAATAGGGGTAGTGGTACTTGTTTGATTGTCCAAAGGATATATGCTACTGAGTTTACTCGCATAGACTACATAACGCCTATTCCAGACAGGACAAGTATGCCAGCCCAGTGATCCGCTGCGGGATTTCATGGCAACCTCATGACGATTCGATAATGAGCCTCACAGCTAGCCGATTCATTTAAAGTACAATATATTTCTATTCTTTTGATGATGCAATAACCTTGACCAGCTGTAATTCTTCAGGACTTAAAGAGTTGCCAGGCATTTCTGACCACATTCACTGAACTGAGTTCGGTGGGACTAGATGTGTTGACTGCTATATAGCAACTGACGTATCAGGCAGATACTAGCCATTATGCATTTAGGTGGGATCTCACGCCGTTTTCCCAGTAGAAATTGGAACACCTTGGGCACTCCCTGGTTAGTGAATACAGTGTCGACTTTAGCATGCCATGTCTGATTGATTATGATGGAGGGCAAAACCCGATAAACGACTGAATACACAGGCAGGTCAATTTGTCCTAAATAAATGTTGACAGAGCAATAGTGGGCCGCCATGTATAGCCTCTGAAGAAGATAAACCAAAAGCCTGAAGGGTGAGGTTGTGTCTTAATATAATCAAGCAATCTGTTCAAAGCCCTCCAAATAACCATGCCAGGCGAGGAGATATTGTGCCTGCCCGAACGAATAAGTTCGAAATTATCTAAGTTGAGGTTACTCATTGATGAAGTCCTGTTGATGATTATGGCGCTCCGCGGAGTGAAACTGTTCAAACCCAATCATGCAATGCACGATAACCTTTGGGATGTGTGGTCTGCTATCAAGAGAGATTAAACCTCATTCAGTTGTACTCTACGATATGACAAATGAGATCATAGCAATGCTTGATGTATGATGATTGCCCTACTGGGGGAGTAACTTCTGAAACCCAATCATACAACCCATGAAAGCTATAAAGAGACAGCAATGCTTCGGCCTTGAAAGGACATCCCCACAAGCAGGAACAATGCCTACTATACGTACCTGCAAAGAAGAAACTGAAATATTATTGCTGTTTTCGGTTCTTATTATTATTATTATTAATATCACGTACATTGGTAATATCCATCGGGATTGTACACAGTTCCCACTCGCCATGGTTGAGCAGAAGTTCAATAACGAGTATGACATAATACGGTGAGATGTATCTTTATTACTGGATCGCTTCGAAAGAGGGAATCAGGTGTTTGCAGCACAGTGTATTCAGCTGTTGGCAAGTATATTTCAGTTCACCAAGATATTGATTCATTATCACAATTGTAAAGTATTCCTTTCAGAATATGTTGACAGTCTTGTTGTATCACCTTTTTCAAATCCAGCGATGGCAGGTTTGCTCATTTCTGAATCGAACATACCTGTGTTACATTGTAATGATTCTGATACTGAAGTACATTCTGGTAGAAGTAATTTACTTCCTCATGACCAAAGAAAGAAGCAATGCAGGTTACATACAATGCGCTCCGGGCAGACCATTAGGCAAAACCCTGACTATTCAAATTCGGAATTGCATGGCAGATTTGGGAAACAGAATATGATGTGACGATGTATAATTCTCAATCTTCTTAGGAGTGGAGATTTAGAATATTAAGGGAGATTATGCTGAGACATAATATTGCTGGTAGTATCCGATCGCCAGATTTATCAATTCCAGGACAATTCAAAATTTTGTGAAGATATGTGTCAATGAAGATTGCACTATCAACAGGCACAATATTACCCCCACGATATTAAGTAATCCCCGACATTCTTTATACGAATAGACCTCACGATATTGGTTAATCATTTAAGATAAAATGTTCGGAGTACCACTCGATACCATTCAATCATCAAGATAAAGTATACGAATACACCTTCAGTTATTAATCAATCATCGAAGCTTAATTATATGAATATAAGTTATGATCTTCATCAATCACTGAGATTAATTATATGAGGTATCTGTATTCTCAGTATTGTATTACGCCACGATACGATTTCGTTGCTATCCATTTGGTATCATCTAATACAACTATACATAGCTGTCGTATTTGCGTATACAATTTATACAGGCTGCGAATACACTGTGGGTGGAGATTCACTTAGACGAATACGATAGGAACTATGACTGTGCACCTAGTCCTTACTTGAGGATCGCTAGATACATACAAGTATAGTTACTTAGGTTGAAGCACCCCTGTAACATCAAGTGCGACAGAACTCGAAATATTTTACTGTTACGGTGGTGCGTCCACCTAGGTAACGATACTTCTATGTATCTAACCATATTTAAATAAGTACTAGGTACAGGACCATACTGCCAATCATATTCATCTAAGCGTTTCTCCACACAAAGTGTATTTGCAACCTGTATAAATTGTTTATGCAGAGATCGCAGATATGTATAGTTTTATCAGATGCCTTTGAATGGATAGCAACTTAATCGAATTGTGGCGTAACGCAATTCTGTCAATACATATAACTCGAAAAATTAATCTGAGCGATTAATTTATATTGTCAAGTATATTCAAATATTTCATCTCAGCAATGATTTAATATTGTAAGGTTTTCTGTATAACTAATCTTCAATGATTAATCAATATCCTATGGTGTGTTCATGAATCAATCTCAGTGATTAATTATCAATATATCATCAAATACTCAATCTCAGCGATTAATTAATATCGTAGGGTATTCAATATGATTAAGCTCGAATGATTAAGTAATTATCAACAGCTATAGTCATATCATCAATCTCAGAGATTTACCAATATTGTGGCGGTAATATTTTGCCTGTTGATAGTGCAATCTTACTTGATACATATCTCCACAAATTCATCCTCTGTCTTCGCCTTGATAAATCTGGTGTTCGGATACTGTCGGCAATATTATATCCTAGCTTACTCTCTCTCAATATTCCAAATCTCCACTCAAAAGAAGATTACCAATTTTACTTTGTTGCTTCTTATTCTGTTTCCCAAATCTAGCTTGAAATTCTGGATTTGAATATTTAGGCATATTCTTAAAGATCTTTGCGGAGCAAGTTGTATGTAACTAACGTCGCATTTTGCTCCAGTAATTGGGAGGTAAATTACTTCAACCGGAATGTACTTCCACATCGGAAACGTGAATATCTACCACACGTATTTGGGGTTCAGGAATTTGCGACCCTGCTATCCCTGCATTCGATGCAGGCATTACCACCATATTGTGAACGTATTCTGAACGTAATCCTTTATAATAGTGATTATACATCAATATCTCGGTGAATGGATTTATACTTGCCAACCACCAAATTCACTGTGCTGCAAACAACTGATCTTCTCTGTCGATGCGATCCAGTAATAAACATAAAGTGCACAGTATTATGTCGTACTTGTTATTGAATCTGTGCTCATCGATGGGGTGGGGGGACCGCATACAATCATGATGGATAAAACTAATATACTCGATAATGATAATATTACGAACTGAAAACAACGATGAGATTTCCGCTTCTGCTTCACAGGTACGTGTCATAGGTATTGTTCATGCTTGCATGGCTGTCTTTCAAATGTCGATGAATTGCTGTCTCTTTATAGGTTTCTTGTATTGTATGATTGAGATGTAGGAGTTACTGCCACCATAGGGCCATCATCGTCAATCAAGGATTGCTATGATCTCATCTGTCATATCATTGAGTACTACATAATAGGGTTTAATCTCTCTTGATAGCAGACCATGCATCCCAAAGGTAATCGTGTATTGCACGATTGGGTTATGAAGTGCTGCTCTCCCTGGAGCGCCATTATCAGCAATAAGATTTAATCGAACAGTAACTTCAACATAGATATCATGCAACTCATTCGTTCATGTGGTCAAAACCTCTCCACGCCTGACGTGGCCATTTGGAGGGCTTTAAACGGATTGCTTACCTATATTAAGACAAGACTTCACCCGGCAGGCTTTTCGGTTTATCAGCTTCCGAGGATATACATGGAGGCCCACTATTGGTTGAATGACATTCATTCATCACGAATTGACCTGCCCGTTTGCTCGGAGGTTCATGGGCGCATGCCCCATGTGATGTTCAATCTGACATGTGATGCTAAGGTCGATACTGTTCACACTACCCGGGGAGTGCCCAAGGCGTTCCGATTCCTCCTGGGGAAATTGCTTGAGATCCCACATAATTGCCTATTGGCAATCGTCTGCCTGGCATGTCAGTTGCTATATAGCAGTCGGCGCATCCAGTCCCACTTAACCCATTTCAATGAATGTGGTAAGAAATGACTGGCATCTCTTTAAGCGCTGAAGGCTTATGACTGGTGAAGGATATTGCATCATCAGATGAATACAACTTGATTGTACTGTCCATGAATCCGCGAGCAATGAGGCTCACTACCAAATTGACATGATGTTCCCATGAAATCCAGCTATGGATCACAGGACTGGCATACTTCAATTGCCTAGGATGAGCGTTTTGTATTCTACGTGAGTAAACTCTGTAGAATATATCCTTCTGACAATCAACCAAGTACCATTGCCTCTATTAATAGAGAACCCCTACAAATGGTTGAGGTATTAGCCGAATCTCACTTTTACAAGCAACTAATTTCTTGTAGGTTTCCAACATGTAAACTACTATTGTAAGGTAAGGTGGTCGGGTACAGGTAGAGCAGTCCGACATGTGCGTTGCGTTGACTATGGCCACAAAGACCGGAGAAGGGTTTTCGCGCTCCCCAATAGAGAATATTCAACACCTTGTCATGAAACCGTGCCCCCAAGTCCAAGAAGAGATGTAGCGTGGTGTTGAGTACTCTGGGCATAAAACGTAAATGCTGCAATAGAAAGACACCCAGCAATGGTTCAACACAATCTCACGGACGGCTGCCTTCCTCGCCAAAATGACACCGCAAAGAATCCGCCGACATGCCGGAGGCGCAAAGCCACCGCTGCACCTGTACCAGCACGGGCGCCCCCTCTGCCGCAAACGCTACCTGCGCAACCTGGTGATAATCAGGGATCTTGAAGTTCCGAAATCGATGGTGTGCCACCCCAATATGTGTAAATACATCCTCCTCTTCCCAACCCTTAATTTTTCAATCTTGATCCATATGGCAACGATCACAAGGGCAATAACAATGTTATTCCAGATTTGCTGAATGATGACGGAACATCCACCGGTTAGTAACTTATCTGCTGCGTGGACAAGCAGCTGACATCCATTTTGCAGATGAAAGTAGCCCATTGAGTGAACCTGACAGCGATGACGAGCATTGATAGAAAGGAACAGGAGTTTTCAGTATTATTATTATCTTCAATTAGCAGACACTTTAAAGTATATTTTAAATGATATGTTTTTATGGTTTATTAAAGAACAATGTAGTGATAAAGGAGAAAGTACATGAAGATGATAGAATGGCTGCCAAAACACCTTTACAGATATTATATGCAAAATTAAATTCTTGCATATTGCGGGTACACCCATTGCAAAATATGCGTCCACAGAGTGTCAACGATTTTTGGTTCAGTAAGTGAGGTAATTAAAAAGAGACTCAGTCGTTGTTATACATAATCAAAGTATTATCCGCCTTCATAGGTACAAGAGGAAGCTACTCGCTTCTTGCCCCATCCTGATAATGAGCATCAATGGAGCGACAACAATTTCTGGTCTTGTAAGTCATGTAATTGAGCAGAGACGAGGTCGTTTTAATGCGTACTGAAAGTATTGGCAACATTACCGGACACAAATGCTAACTATGATACTGCTACTATCTGCTAAAAATGAGTGTCAACGCAGGGTCAACGATTTTTGCCCTTGCATTCTGGGTAATCTATGTGGCGCTTGATCACAGACAATTGTAAACCAGGAGTTGGCAGCCCTTGGAGGCAGACAAGCAAGAGGTGTTCCTGCAACAGCCTCCCGGACATTCACAAGTCAATTTGTTTCGAAATCTGCATTTCAGTGTACCTGAGTGTTGTAGCCTATAAAACCGGTCAAAACTTTTTCTATAGACAGTCACTGCCACATCGTGCTGTGATTGATCATGATGGAAGGCCCATAATCGTTGAAGCTCAATTGACGCTCATTTTCAACACTGGGCAGGCAGTGTCTTATTCATCTAGGCCTATAAACGCAGCCAATCCTGTGATTATGCATAACAATGACCAAATCACTCTTTTATTAACTGATTCACAAGACCAAAATAGTTGACACTCCATGGACGCTCAGTTGTAGGTGATAGCAGCGATGTTGCAGCTAGCATTTTTGTCCCTCCAGGTAGCCAATACTTTCTGTACCTATTGAAATGACCATGGCTCTGATTAATTACATTACTTACAAGTCCAAAAATTGTTGACACTCCATTGACTCTCATTTTCAGGATGGCGCAGGGAGCGTGCCTCTCTTGTTTTTCATTATCATAGTGGCCAATCCATCAAAAAGGGACAATGACATACTAAAGTCAATATTTTGCGATTAGCAGTAGGATATCTGAATGTGACCATATATAGAAAACCTGAAAACCAGCACCAGAGATTAGAACGGACAGGTCTGGCCCGCCAAGAAGCAGCCGGTTTGGTTTTTGGACTGTTCGAAAACTGAATGGAACTGGTTTATGAGACAGAACCTGGACCGCTGGCGGGTACCCGGACCTGTTGGTAACAGTATCCACACCCAATCCAAGATTGACCGCATCAAATTTATGCTTCTAAATCTGCATCATAATTTCAGTTACAGAGCATCATTTCAACTCATAAGTAAGATGCAAAGTTTGATCAGCTCAATCTGCCATTTATGGTGGAATTGAACAAATCTGAGGTTTCATCAAATGAAGTTTTGAGGATAGTCAATATTGTACATTGAATAGGATAGCATTTTTCAGACAATCCTCAGATACTGCTTCATGTCATTGTGACTCTATATCAAGGAAACAGCCACCAGGCAATTGTTATACAGATGGTATACAGATGGTATATGAGAGGAGTTTATGGTAAGATGTATAGACATGCCAGAGGAGAAATTCCTCGATTCCATGAAATTTCAATGATGGAGCCGTTTTCGTCAGATAGTCAAGATCAATGGGTAATTATGAACAGCATAGTATTGATCAGTCTGTTTGGAATTTCGATTGTAGCCCAATTGTATTGTGGGATGTTGTAATCTCCACCAACCTTTGGTTGCGGTACATTCCATTCAGTCTCTACTATTCTTTTGTACTGGGAGCGTCTGGGTAGAAACATGGTCAGACTGCTATAATATGTTGGAGATGCTATACTGTCCACAGAAGTCTAGGAATTTGAAAGTTGTTGGAGTGATATGACATTTTCAAAATAGCTCTGTTGTTTTAGCAGTGGTATGCTTGTAGTTAGTAATGTCTGGTTCCAACATGCCAGGCTTTGATAGTGGACCATCCAGGGGTATCCTGATCATCTGCTTTTAGGTCAGTGGACAAAGTGGACTTTCAAGAGTTCTCATTGTTGTTATCACCAATCTCCAGAGTAGGATATCCTTTATGCAGCTATATTTCCAACATTGAAATGTTACAGGGGTACTGCCATCCCAAAATGTAATACAGTATGTATGCATCAAAGTACAGCAGCTGAATGCAGACAAATCTTCACTGTTTTCAATGGCTTTTGAAGAATCCAATGATTTGTCACCAATGATACAAGGCAACTCTAGGTCTTGACAATTGTAAACATGATTGCTCTCTGAGACAATTCTGCCTATTACGTTCAGTGATTCAACACTCAGCCCCATGTTACAGGTTACATTGAAATCAATGCCTTGGAGTGAGGCACTGTGTCCACACTGAACATTGGTGAAGCCCTTGCGATTGTCTTCACAATCAAGGTAGCTGTCTGGAGATACAGATAATGGACTACTGATTGCTGTCCTCCAGACTCTCTGTCGAATGATTATTCAAGGATCTCTGTGTCGCCGTTGTCGCAGGGATTAGTACTCCTAAGTTATTCAAATGTCAAGCAAGAGCATGAACATGTATAGAAGTGACCAAGAATACAATTCTGACAAATACTTCAAGGTGTCTTTTACTGGTACTGTCAGGCAATGAATTGCTGTGAAAGAGTGATTCTTCTCATTGTTGGAACAATGTGAGCTCTTTAGAGTTGAGTTTGGAGTATGAGACTCCTCCAGATATTTTCACTTTGACACCATCATGTCTTGTTATGATATCAATAGATTGTTCACTTATTTCCTTTCAGGGCTTCTCCCATAGCAGGGATCATTGTTCGTGGAGATGGTCTAATGAACACTCGTCACGGAGTTACTCTCTGTGTAGTCGAGTAATTTGCATACCACCTATTCATGACATCAGAAGTGGGCCAGTCAGGTGGATATTATCAGGATTACACATGAGTTGGGTGTCGATTGGATCATCAACTGCATAGTGGATTCACTTTTGATGAAGCAGCTATGTCGCCACTACTGGTGAGTCAACAGACATCAGCAGTGTGCATAGTTTCAAACGATATTCATTATCTCTAATACTAGCGGGACATGTCAGATTGAACTGGAAACCACCCCAACACGCAGACACGGCAGTCGATAGTCAATATCCAAGCATGCGGAACTCTTGATCAATGCGCTCAGGCAATACGGAGCAATCTGGTCAATTCGTGGCCCAAGAGAATAGTCTCGGCCTTAGCATGATGTGACTGAGCGAAATATGACGTCGGCTGATGATATGCGGCCAGAACCAACCTTGTTTATTGGTTTGAGTCAGTATCCATAGCAAGATTAGACTCGATATCTATACGAGGTGACGGGTCATGTTCCACATTGGCAATGTATCGGGTGGTTGCTGAGTAAATCCATGACCCAAGACAAATAGCCTACTTGGTGAGGCATTATTTTGTGATAATGCACTTCCAACTAGGAGCAGATGATGTTCCAACTACCATAACTGACGGAATATGAGAGGTCTAAGTTCAGATTCTATGTGTCAAATTGTCTGACATGATATTGTACGACGGATGGCCTGATTCGTATCAGGAGCGTATTGCTTTGAAATGACATTGGATGCACATCTCAACCTACTTTGATGCATGAGAGTCATCACTGGGTGAATGCAGAAATGTTATGATGTGACCGCGAGAATGCGGTTATGAGCATTGGAGTCAAAGCATCGAAGTCTGGAATAACCTGCCCTCGAAGATGACTATATAGTGATCGCATTGTTCCTGCAATGAGAAGACAGGCTCAAACTTCAATCCATCGTCAACAGCCAGATACACCGAAGACAATTTTCGAATATTATTTACTATCCTATCTATTCAACCTTCACGATTACTTCACTACTACTTTCTTATGACTTGGCGCTATATGTCTGGATTCAAGTTGACACAATCTCAATACACACATCAGAAGAGAGTCGACTTCTTGGGGGATCTGATCTTCATGTTAGAAGAGCATCGTTTAATCCACATCTCCCATCCAATCAGACTATACATAGCGTCCAATTTCATCTGCTTCAAAATACATCGCTACATATCTCCAGCAATATTACCCTTGGAGGAGACTTCTGGACAGTGTTTGTTTTCCGGAAGAGGTGTAATCTAGACACAAGGAGACGACATCAATACGTGGGAACGTATCGATGCAGTAGCTCTGGAAGAATGTCAACAGGTTGCGTCCTAGAATATGACGAGGAAAGAAAGAGTTTCTCAGATTGGCTGTTGTATTTAATTCAATGAATGTTGTATTAGTTTCAGGTATTAAGAACCAGTGTAACCTTTCCAACAATGCATTGTTAATATATCCATGCATATCCTCTTGGTTATGGTGTTGATGCTGGAGTTGTTTTAAAGAGTTACACTCCTGGCTAGGGCTATCCCCTGCAACATTTCCAATACACAATAATGAAAGCTTATAAAATCAAGTTAAACATCTCATATTCCAATCATGTTGTGGTTCGAACATCGTCCAACACATGGTCCAACTATCGCAATTGCAATTATACTAATGGGTTACCATTAAGTCAATTTATTATCAATTGCACCAGAGATTTAATCCGTGGCTAACCCATAGTTCACTAATGTAGAATATGATCTAGCAATGCATTCTTGCTCAACTCAGTGGCTACTTTGACTACAAGCATGTTATCTTCAGCCAATGCAATCAATTACTGAATAATTGAATGATTAGGTCACTCTAATGTGATAACCGGGAGTTGCCAGCAGATAATTTCTCTTCCTGGTAGGCCATGATCACAGACACTGCTTACTCATATATGACATATGAAAAGCGGGATAGACATCGCTGGATGATTGCATCTTAACTGTGTGGTGTCTTACCATCTGCAACATATTAGAGGTGTTTGATAAGAGTGGTTACTGCGGACATTCCTCAATTTAAACGGGCTGTTGATGGTGACATATTGGCATAGTGACACTTTTATCCTCTACCAGCCATGGGGGCTGTGTAAATCGATTGATATATCTCCCATGTGTACTCCTGCTACTGATCACTGGACTGACACATCCGGAGATACCATGACATCATCAAAATTACAAAAGTTTTGAAAGTCATATGGGAGAAACTAACGAATGCGGAACAGTAATCCAGATTCTTCCCCGTGTTGCCAGACGCTGCTAGAAATACAAAATGCTAAGGAATGTGCTTTCGGGTCCTCTGAAGAACTGTATTGTACTCCAGAATGCTTCAGGAGTTGCGGGACAGATTTCAAGCATACTTAGAATGGTGTGTAGTGGCAATCAAAATGGTACAGAATAACACAATTAGGTTTTGCAAATTGGGTAGCAATTGGCACAATTGACCTTGTCCATGAGACTATTCCAGTGCACCTTGCACCTGGACCAATACTCTCTGGGAGTAGGGATTATATTGACTATATGAAACCATATAATTCAATAAACTATTGTAATCCTGTACAGATTGATTCTCATCAATACTCAGTCCCGTAGGTATCAAATTCCACTTGTTCCTTCACAATGCTACAGGGGTGCTTCCACCTACGTAACTGAACTTTTATGTATCGAGGGATACTCAACTGAGTGCTACGTACATGGCTGTAGTTTCTATTGAATTTGTCGAAGCGTATCTCCACACGAAGTGTATTGGCAACCTGTATAAATCATATACACAAAGATAACAGATATGTGTAGTTGTATCAGATGCTACTAAATGGATAGCAACTGAATCGTATTGTGGCATAACGGAATACTGACAATACATATATCGTGTATAATTAATCTCAGTGATTAATCAACATTGTGAAATGTATTCCATATAATTAATCTTCGATGATGAATTAATATCATAAAGTGAGTCGGTAAAATTAATCTCTGTGAGTAAGTAATGGAGTATATGCATATAATTGATCTCAGCGATGAATTGATATCGTAAGGTATTAACTATAATACATCTCGATGATGAATTGATACCATAAGGTATATTCATATAAGTAATCTCGGTGATTAATTAATATTGTGGCGAGAATATTTTGCCTGTTGATAGTGCAATCTTAATTTACATCGATCTTCACAAAATTATCCTCTATCTCTTCCTTGATACATCTGGTGTTCTGATACTATCGGCAATAGTGCGTCTCAGTGTAATCGCGCTCAATAATCCAAATCTGCAGACCTACGAAGATTACGAATCATACTTTGTCTCTTCTTATTCTGTTGACCAATTCTGGCTTGTGATGCTGAATTTGAATGATTCGGTTTGTTCCTGAAGATCTTTCCGGAGTGCGTTGTATGTAACTGGCGTTGCTGTTTACTCCGGTAATTGGGAAGTTAATTAATTTGACCAGAATGTACTCCAGTATCAGAACCGTTAATATGTAACACAGGTATTGTGCATTCCGGAATGGGTGACTGCGCTATCTCTGGATTTGATAAAAGTGATACCACAAGATTGTTAACATATTCTGAATAGAATATTTCTTAATGTTGATAATACATCAATATCTTGGAGAACTGAATTATACTTGCCAACCACCAAATACACTGTGCTGGAAACAACTGATCTCCTCTTTCAAAGCGATCCAGTAATACAGATAAAGCTCACAGAATTATCTGGTACTCGTTATTAAACATATGCTCACCCATGGGGTGGGGGAACCATGTACAATCCTAATAAATAATACTAATATACTCGATAATGATAATAATAATAATAAGATCTGAAAACAACAATACTATTTCAGCGTCTTCTTGGCAGGTAGGTATCATAGGTATCGTGCGTGATTGGGGGGATGTCCTTCTAATGCCGTAGCATTTATTTCTCTGTATAGCTTTCTTGTATTGTATGATTGGGTTTTAGGAGATACTCCCCCCGTAGGGCCATCATCAGAAATGAAGGAGGGCTATGATCTCATCTGTCATATCGTAGAGTATTACATAATGAGCTTTACTCTCTCTTGATAGCGGACCACGCATCTCAAAGGTTATCATGTATTGCAAGATTGGGTTTGAAGAGTTACTCTCCCTGGATGGCCATCATCAGCAATAAGATTTAAACAAACAGCAACTTCAACTTAGTTATCTTCAAACTCATTTGTTCGGGTAGTCAAAACCTCTCCTCCCCTGACATGGTTATTTGGAGGGCTTAACACAGATTGCTTAAGAATATTAGGACACAACCTCACCGTTCAGGCTTTTCGGTTTATCTGCTTCAGAGGGTATACGTAGCAGCTCACCATTCCTCTATCGACATTGATTTGTGAAGAATTCCCCTGCCTGTTTGTTCGGATGTTTATCGGATCTTGCCATATGTCTGATTCGACCAGACACTCCATGCGAAGGTCGAGACTGTTCTCATTAACCGTGGAGTGCCCACAGCGTTCCGATTCCTACTGGGCAACAGCTTGAGATCAGATACAATGACAGATTGACTATCGTCTGCCTGACACGTCAGTCGCTATATAGCAGTCGACGTCTCTAGTACCACGTCTCTCAGTTCAGTGAATGTGGTACGAAATAACTGGCATCTCTTTAAGCCCTGATGGCTTATGACTCGCCAAGCTTGTTCAATCATCAAATCAATACAAATTAATTGTACTTTCAATCAATCTGCCAGCAGTGAAGCTCGATATCAAATTGACAAGAGATTCCCATAAAATCCTGCTAAGGATCACAGGAGTGGCATAGATGTATTGTCTGGGATAGGCGTTATGTATTCTACACAAGTACACTCCGTAGCATATTTCAGTCTTACTCTCACAAGTACCATTACCACTATTAGGAGAGAACCCCTAACATCACCTGCCTCTCTAAGACTGGTGACCCCACGGTTGTTCCATCATAAGAAGTGGATATAATTTTTGAGTCTTTCGGACACCATCCATGGACAACACGAGTGTCTAATTCTTCCATAATGATTTGGTATAAAGTTTATCAATTTTAAAAGAAAAATGCTTATTGTCCGTCGACACAAAATACAAATTCCTTCTCTTTGGACATCAGGTAGGCCATTGCGTAACCATAGAATAACTACTGCCATTCGTTGCGAAGAGATCAACTTGATCGAAAAGAAGCCATAATGTATCCTGTCCATCAAAACCGGAACAAAATTCTGAGTCCAGTACTTTACGACATCTGAGGTCAGCTCCTTACTTATCATACAGACTTATTTACTCCTTTGGTACTTAGAAACAACTATTCATCTACTTCTTATTCAGGTACAGATAAATCCTAATTGGTTTACTCGATTGGTACATAAAAGCCTATTGACTCGTATAGCTTGCTTAAGCAGCACAATAAAGGTTCTATATCTGTCCTGCATTTCAGATTAGTTCATAACCAACATGAAGTAATTCGGTCCGAAGATAGCTTTGCTGTATTTGAAGAAAGACCCTGTAGAATCAAATGTCATCACGAGATGGCATCACCCATAACTCGGTTTCTCGTGACAATACAGTATCTGCCCAAGTGATGACTACTTGTCATCTATATTATTAAACCGTAGTAACTGTGTTGAAATGACACAGAGTCATTGTCCATCGTTCGTATTGGTTGGATACCGGAAGATACCTTATCGTATCTTCATTTGTTTTGTCGACTCAATGGTATGGGACAGTACTTGACAATATCATAAGATATCCTCTTCTCTGAAATTGATTCGAAGTCATCGAAGAGTACCTGAGAATATCATAGGATATCCTCGTCTCTTTTATTGATTCAAAGTTATCGAAGAGTACATGAGAATATCATAACCTATCCTTGTCTCTTTAATGGATTGGAAGTTATTGAAGAGTACCTGAAACTATCATAACATATCCTCGCCTCTTGTGTTGTCGAAAGGATATTCAAATGGTTTGTGATACTACCTGAAGCACAGATTGTATCACTTCATTTCTCTTTAGTTGAAAGTGTATTTGATTCGTTAGTGAGAATACCTGAAGCATACTTAGTATAACATTGTTTCTCTTTTGTTGAAAGGATTTCAAATTATTAATGAGAATACCTGAAGCATACTTTGTATAACTTTGTTTCTCTTTGTTAAAAGGGTATTCGAATCTTTAAATGAGAATACCTGAATCATACTATATATTACTCCGTTTCTCTAAGTCAAAAGGATATTCGAATTGTTAAATGAGAATATCAGAAGCATACTGTGTATAACTCCATCTGTCAAACTTCATTATCCTGAATTGCAAGGATTTTTGGATCGTTAATGAAAAGCAGTTCGTTTATTACCTCCCTCCCTAAGGGTCATTTTCCGGACATTGTTTCATGTTGAATATATCAAAATATGAGATATCATGCCTGATGGTATGTCGATACATAATCAAATAATGTTACGAAAACCGGAAATGATCATAATAGCTTTCTTTTTGGGATGGTATTCAAAACGAAGTGAGAAAACTTGAAGACATCATACATGTCCTCGTTTCTCGTGTCGGAAGGTAATCAAATCGAACTGAGAATACCAGAAGACATCATATATGTCCTCATTTCTCATGTCGGAAGGTAATCGAATCGAAGTGAGAATACCTGAAGACAGCATATATGCCCTCATTTCTCATGTTGAAAAGTCAACAAATCAAAGTGAGAATACCTGAAGACATCATATATGCCCAGGTTTCTGGTGTCAGAAAGTATTTGAATCGATGTGGGAATACATGAGAACATCATACATGCCCTGGTTTCTCATGTCGAAAAGTAATCGAATCGAACTGAGAATACTTGATGTCATAACCCATACCCTCGTTTGTCTTGTCCGAATGTCTTAGATTCAAAGTGAGAATACATCTTCCGACCTGAATGCTGAATGAATCCTCTTGCATACTATTTCTTTTGCAACTATTTCAATTGGACTCCAGATATAATTATATCCTTAATCCAAAATTTTCCGCGCTTGCATATACATATTATAACAAAGCTTTATTTATATATAACTTATTAATGGATTCTATAACAATATATCGATTAAATCAAGAGACCTGTATACTGAGTCTTCCTGAACATTCGAAGAAATCCCTCAGCTCGTCATCGGATATCTTGTTTACCAATTGCTATCCTTCTTGAAACTATTCCATTGATTGACAGGTAACTCCTGCTCCTCGAAATCCTCATCAATATCTTCAAACAGTAAAGAACGAACTTCTTCAAACGTTTTTTGCCAACTTGCTTTGGCCTCTCTATGCTCCCTTTCAAATATCTTCTGATATTATTGTTGGGCTTCATCTCATTAATTGTCATGACCTTCAGTCAATCCTTGATTATAACCATCGTTATAACCACTATCTTTTCCTTCATAATACATTCTCCAGTCTCGAGGTGTACATTTATCAATTTTTGAATATGCAATCTGAATTGTTTCTTGAAAACATATCATCCATTCTGGCCTGAGTGGTAAAAAGTTTTCTTCCCAAAAGTGAAACTAGATTATTATTATAGACTGTTCGATAAAACTTCGAACATATATCAATATGATTGCCAATAGCACAACTAGTATGATATCATATCTTTTGTTCATAGGCGGACAGGTAACATCTACCACTGGCTGCATTTTGTGTTTAATTATCCTCCTCGCAATAACACACTCTGTTTTATTCTTTTCTTTGCAGTTGCAATATCACTTATTGCAGAACGAATGGTATGCCTTCCAATTGTGTTCAAACGCAATATCTTGTAATTCGAGCAAGTTTCCATTAATTACTGACTGACTATAATATTCAACCCAATGTTTCGTGGTCTGCGGTTCTTGATGAAAGATAGGATCATCCCGATTGTTATCCGGTACTTCGGATAAAATCAGTATTGTTAAGCGGAATATATTGAGAGGTTCAAGGTCAACTGGATTAGGCATATATCCGTCTGAAACAAATATACTGAACTTATTGTGCTTGTGACGTGCTGTCTTCTGGCCCGGAATTGAATCCTACCCTCAGGTTCTGATAACGGTTCAGTTTTGCTGGAAATTACTGAATACCAGGTTGTATCTTCTGATACTGTTGTTAATTCTTCTTCGTCAATCTGTTCATTCGATGAAATTTTAAAACCATAATCGTCTGCTGCTTTGGCAACAGGTATCTGGAATATACAATGTCCAGATATTTTAGACCATGATGTAGCTACTGTGTATTGCTCTGCCCACTCTTATTCCGTTTGTAACAAAGAGGCGCCTTGGTCGTTTAGCACTTCATATGCTGCAAGCTATATTTTGCTCAGGTAGTACTATTAACCAAGTGCGACAGTACTTGAAATATTATACCATTGCTGAGGTGCTTCCACCTAACTAACTATTCTTATATGTATCAAGGGATACTTAAGTAAGTACTAGGTACATGGCTGTAGTTACTATCGCATTTGTCCAAGCGTATCTCCACACAAAGTGTATGGGCAATGTGTATAAATCGTTTACACAATGAGGGCAGATATGAATAGTTGTGTCAGATGCTAGTAAATGGATCGCAACTGAATTGTATCGTGGCGTAACGCAATATTGACAATACATTTAACTTGTATAATTACTGCCAGTGATTACATATTATCGTAAAGTATATTCCGTACAATGAATCTTCAATGATTGAATAATATCATAAAGAGTATTCATAAAATGACTGGGGGTGATTATTTGTTGAAGTATATTTGTATGATTGATCTTTGAGATATATGAATATCTTAAGGTATTCCATATAATTAATCTCGATGATGAATCAATGTCATAAAATATATTCATATAATTGATCTTGGTGATTAATTAATATTGTGGTGGTAATATTTTGCCTGTCCATAGTGCAATCTTAATTGACACGGATCTTCACAAAATCATCCTCTATCTCTTCCTTGATAAATCTGCCTTTCAGACACTATCAGCAATATTACGTCTCAGCGTAAACTCCCTCAATATTCCAAATCTCAACTCTGAAGGACATCAGCAACAAGACTAGTTTCCGTCTGAAACACCCGGGTGTTGCGGACGTCTCTGCCGCCTCTAACGGAACCTCATACCTGCTGACGGAGAATTACACGCTTCCCGTCGCCCAGGCCATAGGTCGCGTTGCATACTCACCTACATTTCTTTGCGCCTGGTATACGCACCATCAGAATGACATGTGTGTTACACTCTTCGGAGGGGCTGCAGTTCTGCTGTAGCCGTTCACACAACGCCTGGCAATGTTTATGCCTTTCTTCGGCCGATCGCCACATTTTACATCTCCACTATTGCAATATATCGGATGCCGCACTCGCCCCATATATGTTCAGCTTTGAGATTTTGTCACATATTGCAATACAGTCATGGCTGCGGATTCCTCGCTTGCCGTTGCATTTGCTTTGCCATTATCGTATTTTACAGGTCTGAAATATACATTCCAATCTTTACACTCTTCAGCACAGTGCCCTCAGTCCTCCGCATTTGGCGTTGATCCATCATCGGCTTGCGATGCTTCTTCCTCCTCATCCGCGTCCGCATCGTCACCATTCTCGCCCTCATTCCCGTCGCCATCCTTGCCCTCATACCTGTCGTCATCACTGGTTCCCAGGTCAAACCTCTGGAGTTCTGTCGTGGGCTGCCGTTGCCAGCTGGTGGTGGGGATGGCATCGCGATCGTCGCTTTCATCACCTCCAGCTTCGTAATCGCCGCTGCCCCCTGGCATCCCTAAATGCAGTTCCTCATCCGTGCAATTGTTGTCTATCTGGATGATTGGGTCAGTGCTTCCGATCTCAGGTTCCTCAAGCGCCACTTCGGAGGCCAAATAATCAAGAAGAATAGCATTGCCAACACGCGCTGCTTCCACGCTGATCACCATGGCAGGCGTTGGGTTCTCCGCATGTTGGATCTCACGCTTGACTGTAGCAAGAGAGTTGATATATACCTTATGTTGGTAGCTGTCCGGTATTGTGTTCCAGGTATTCAGCTAGAACGTATACGTGTCTGTAATGCCCGGCAAGGTTAACAACCTGCGACCCACTACAGCGCAGCAGGATGCGATCTTACCACCGTCATTGTTGTGGTTGAAGTAGTTCGAGCGATCAGGTCTGTCCGCTTTCAGCTTTGACTTTGAAGCCTTCGGATGAACACCTTTGGTCTTTTACCACTCCAGGAGAGCATGTCGCAATGCAGTGCATGTAAACATGATCAGTGGGGAGGGGATATGACCGTCCTTGTCGTTAATCATGGAATTATAAAATCCATCAGGATACTTGCCCCAGTTATTCGCCCGATGATGAAGTTCAATGTAGATATACCATGGGATTGCTTCCGCCAGGAAGTATAGTGGATGCTAGCCATTTGTTATGGGCTTTCGACTCTCTCTGCGTTGAATTTGGACCGCGTACAGCACCTTCGACACGCTCTGCTAGCGGAAAAAGATACTTATTGTCCGCCAGACGGGAATCAATCGATTCCAAACGCCCTGGTCTGGATTCAAAGCGGCAAAGATCATAATTCTGTTCAATGTTGTCCCTTGCTGATTGAATAAAATGGGATTTAACCTTATCGACTTGTGCGCGAACCTAGTACCGGTTTGAGCGTGGAATATCCACCGTCGGCCATTGATTCAGCATACCTGTTTCAAGATCTCCTTTGTGCATGCCTCGAAAGCTATGGACCAAATCATATTTTGCTGCATAGCAGTGTTCCAGTACGTCTCTATTATCTGCCAGTGGGGGGCTTCAGCTATTGCTTTCACAACGCGTCGCATTGCATAACTTACGATCTCCAAGTCGCTTGCACTCATAAATGGCCATCTGTTCCACATGTGGAGCTCCAGGAGTCTGCCTGTTGGAAATACAAGATGCGTCATGTCTGACTGACCAAATCGATGCCTGCTGCGACTGCCGGAGACCATTGATCGAGGTGTAGACACAGCTTGCGGTTGCAATTGCCACTGTCTCTGCCACTGATTCATTTCGGTATCACACGTTCGCAGTGGATTTGTAATGATCGCGCAGGCTTCTGGATTCGGGATCGGCGTAGGCAGGTTTTCAAGAGCTCTGAGAGGAGTGGGAGTGCTAGCAATGCCGGATGCGGGGCTAGATACAACGCAACATGTTGAGTCTGTCTGTATTGTTTCGCTGAGAGTGGGTGTGTTACGACTGTTTGTACCCGGCGGGGCGGTGGGGGTAATTATTGACCGTTGCTGTGTAGCGTGCGGGGTGGAAGTCATGCGTTCAGTGATATCTGCAATGCAACAATTGTTCAGGGAAGATGAGGGGGTGGAGTTCTGACCTTGGATTGTAGAAGGTACAGAACTCCCTCCTTGAGAGGAATCCCTCTCGCCAGCCGGTACGTGAACGCGTCTCTTAGCAGCCAGAAGTTGAGAATTCCCACAAGGCCCACGCTGTTTATGATCTTGACAATTAGCAAGACTTCGAACATTTCGTACCACCGGAGTCAGGTTACGGTGAGGGTTTTGGTAACGCATATTCCGATATAGATGTTCGACATTAAGATGGTAGGAATAATATCCTCTGCATGCATATGCAATGGCAGGCGAGGTAGACTCCAATATGAGCGACCATGGACGGATTCGACAAAACAGGGAGGCGCAGTGCAGACTGCGCTAGACTCTAAACCCTGACAATACCCGGGGACGAGATCCCTTCAAAAGCATTCAATTATGGCCCGGTTAACTGCCATCAGATCAAACTCAGATTAAACTGAGCTTTGATATTCACTGTTACAGCAACGTCTGAAGGTCCATTTGCACCCGTTGAAGGGTGTATATGCCATCTTGGCACGATTATCATCATATTGCGCTCCATCTTGGCACAATACTTCGAACCATCGATTGTGTATACCTTCAGCTTCCGGGTGGAAATCCCCGTTTGAGAGAGCTAAAAGCATTACACAGCGAACAATGACGTATTCTCTATCCTATGACATCAGTTGCATGTGCTTTTTCCACTGCTAGGCGTTGGTAGCCATGTTGGATGGTTGCACAGTTGGGACAACTTGAGAACTACTCAGTTTGCTCCGAGATGCACGAGGTCTGAGCGGCAAAACTGGTATGTGAGGTCAAAGCAAAGCGCAGCGTTGCAAACTGTCCTCACCGCGTGTACTAAATCTCGTCTCGAGGCTCCTCATTCATGAGGTGCCTGGTGGTTGTGGAAGATCAAGGCTGGGCCATTTTGTATTCATTGACCAACAAGACACAGGATATGAACCAAATGGCAGGAACTCGAGTATATATATCAATTCTTCCCGCCTACACCTCGATTCTCTTTTCCTCCCGTATTACACACACCGCCAGCATCCTGAACTGTCTTGACATCACGTGACTTGCACAAAACAACCACTCTCATTACAAAATACACTCGATAACCTACACAACATTGTATGTTCACTCTGGGCTGCCTTCCGCTACGTTCAACTGAATCATAATGCTAACGCCTCGGATGTAGATTCAATTTCAACTCGCAGCAATGACACCAAAGGGCAGGCACAAAAGAAATGGGAAGGAAACTGCTACGGAAAAAATGCCGACTTCCGTCATAAATCAACGCCTGTCATTGGATGAGGACCGTATAAAGGGATTCATCTCGGAACACATCCGCAGACTGATACGGATATACAATGTTTGTGGCGTCAAGGGTGAGAGGGCCTGGGACCTCTTGTATGATAAAATCTTTCTTGATCTAATCACGACTCGCCACTTGTCACAATTCAAGCCGATGTGGCCCCACCGCAGGAGCAGGAGTTCTCCTTTTCGGGAGTGGTGGGCAGCATTCCACTCATATATGGGGCAAATGTTTGACCCAAGCGATGATCAAATAAACAATTGGAGGTGGGACAACCCCCGTGCCTTCGGGGATCAAGTCGATCGGTCCAATCCGCAGACACCCAGCTAGGAAAATGTTACACGCACCGGTGAGCATTTCTCTTGGTACAGTAACAATGACCTCAGGGCAATGATTCAGCCACCAAGCTGCTAGCAGTACAAGCCAGGCAACTTCCTGGCCATTAGACCACTGAATTGGGATGAGATAATCGATGAGAATGATGATGATGAGAACTGGGCAGATCCCAGAGCGCCGAGTGGTGGGATGAGCCATCCTGGCGATGGTAATGACAATGACAATGGGGAGGGTGAGGAGGACATGCAGGGCGGTGAGAAAGGGACAGGGAAAGGGAAGGGAACAAAGGACAGGAAGAGGAAAGGGAAGGGGAAGCAGAAGGGAAACGGTCCAGGGACAGGTATCGTTACACAAACCACAAGGGAAGATGATATCTCTCGTGCTGTTGCTCTCCAGTTGCAGAAGGATATGTATGAGGCAGACTCGGACATGGAGGGATAACTAGAGTGGGTATATTTAGAGCCGGGAGCATTGCCTGCCGTGCCAATTTCCACTGATGATGATACTGACCCTACCGAGAAGTCGGACGGCAAATATGACTCAGAACATGATTCTGATGTGGATATGCGCATGGAGGATGATGAAGACGCACCAGATGGCGTTGATTTAGATGGCGATGTGGATATGGAAATGGATGGTGACAATGATGGGGAGGAAAATGAAGAGGAGGGAGATGAAGAGAAGGAAGATGAGGAGGAGGTGAAGGAGGAGGATGAGGATGAGGAGGAGGATAAGGATGAGGATGATGGCAAAGAACCTGTGACGATTGGCCAGGGAGTGATGGTAAATACATCGGCTGACGATGCTGATACCATGGTAGACGATGAGCCAACCTGGCTACCTGAGCAAGGCCATAAGATGCGGGAGCATACGCTAAGGCCACAACCTACAGAGCCTGCCCCATGGCCTCAAACCCCGGAGCCTCCCCCACGACCACGAACTCCGGAGACTCATACCCTCAGTGGGGTGGTGTTTTTGAGGCTTGTGACTCCACAAAAACGTCGCCCAGCGGCGCCAAATCTGCGAGGAGCAGAGGCGGCCAGAAACACCTCGGATGTCGATGTGGAGCAGCAGCTACTCGGCGAATCGGCAGGTGGCAAAAGACTCCACGATGTCCCTCTCCTGGATGTCACTCTCCCGCATGTCCCTATCCCAGATGTCCCACTCCCGGATGTCTCTCTCCCGGATGTCCCTCTCCCCGATGTCCCACTCCCTGATGTCCCTCTCCCTGAGGCGCCCCCGGATGGCTCGGTAGGCTAGGAGTGAACCAGTCCTCCCGTTGCAGAGGAGGCGTGTGTTTGGGTTAGAGTCGGGTTCTTGTCTTGTGAGTTTCCTTAGATGTAATTTATTCATCTCAGGCACTGATCAAGGCACGCATGGAGGTGTTTGGTTCGTTTGGGTTAGGGTTGTGGGCTTGTTCGTTTCATTTGTTCTAATCTATTCATCTCAGGCATTGATTATTACATGTGTCGCGAGGTTTCTGGATTACTTAGGGTTTATTTTTCTATTTATTCATAGTATTATGGGACATCGTGCATGCAGTGTTTTTGCAACTGCCGGCCTGATGGTGTTGAGGCTCAATAAATCTCTCAAGTATCGTGAGCTTATACCCACACCAGACTGCTCAGTCCCAGCTCCAACTATTGTGCCCTTCAACAGTGAATACTCCACTCCTCCTGTGTCGTCAACAGTGCCAGAGAAGACCCCATTCAATTGCACTGAATTTTCATGCCGAAAGAAGTTCAACTGAGACAGCTGGCAACTTAAACATATCAAATTACACCATGCTGAACACCTTTAAGTTGCAAAGAATCTGACTGTTCCCAGCGCACCCTAACGGGTTGAACCTGCTCAGTGTCGTGAATTCAACACGAGCAAAGATTCAGTCGGAGACTTGGACAAGGTTCCTGACCTCGAACACGTTCAAAACATCGCAGACTTGGGGTCTCAACCACCGCCACCTCCTCTGCCGCGGACTGAATCATACCCCGGCACCGGCGCTCCGCTGAGCGATTACATTGCTGAGCCATGGGAACGCGACGCTCAGTGTTGCCTTGGGAAGAACCTACAGAACAATCCCTAGTACCCGTTTGCGACGCGTGAAGAGTACAAATATATCCAGTGTGGGATCAAGAAGAAGGGTATGAACACGTACTATGACAATGTGCTGAAGGAAGAACACACCGCTCTGCGTTTCCCAAGCTTCAAAAATGGGGATAGGGTCAAGAAGCTCGTGGCTTACAAGCCAGATGATCAGGCTCTCGGAGAGTGGGAACTACACACTCTCGAGGATATGAAATGGAATGACAATCACCAACCGCCTATCTAATACTGGAGTCGAGACATCATCAAAAGCCTGAGATGATTGATGTGGCAGCCTGCCTGCGCCGAGCATCTCATTTATGCCCCTCAGAGTTGTGTTAACAGCGATACGCCACGGAAACGCCTCTATACTGCAATGCACACTGCGGACTGGTGCTAGGAGACACAGGTACGCCGAGATGCTCGAGGATAATAATGTGCTAATCGAGGTTAAGGCCACGCTCAGACCGGGGGATAAACCTGTTCCCTTGATCTTCAGATCCGCCAGAACACATCTCTCGCATTTTGCTGGCGACAAAAAAGAGTGGCCTGTATATGTGACAATGCCTAATGTGTCTCCGAAAATCCGCCAGATGCCCTCAACGCACCCCGTTGTAATGGTCGCTCTCCTGCCGACTCCAAGCAAACACTGCAATATTCCTCAGAAGCGGCTGGATGAGCAGCGGCAAACAAACCGAGATGGGCTGACCGAAGTACTCCGGCGAGAACTCCAGGCTCTCACCTGTAAACAAAATCCCAACGCCGAGAGCAGGTATTTCAATGTTCTCTGTGCAGATGGCAACTTCAGGCATTGCAAACCGGTTTTAGCAGCGTAGCTTACAGATTGCCCTGAGTATAGCGACCTACATCATCTCGAGCAGCGTGTCTGTTTTAGGTGCCAGTGTCCAAAGAACAAACTTGGAGATTATGTCCTTTTTGACAAGCAACACCCCCGGCTGGATCACAATCTATATAGAACGCTCAGTGATGCCAACACCAAGGCATCCGATACCGAACTCTCGTCGCTCTATGTCCACCAAGGATTTAAAAATTTTCGACATGTTCCCTGTATCGTGAGCGACGTCCCAAAGCCCGACCTCCTCCATACAATGCAGATCGGCATGCTTGACCACCTGCAGAAGTGGATTGTCGACTTCATGATGACGCACGAACGGCTTGACAAGTACAATGCAATCTGGTTGTCCGTTCCTGCTTACCACGACCTCACACCAAAAAATGAGTCATATGAGGATGTTTCTCGATGGAATTAGAAGGAGATGAAAGAAATGAGCCAGTACCTGCCTGGAGTTGTAACGCAGTCTCTGGGAGGCGGAAGCCCCGTTCAGCGTCCCGTATTCAATCGCCCAATTGAGTGCACACAGGCATTATTAGAATTCTATATGTATGCTCGATATAAATCTCATGATGATGCAACTTTGAGCTACATGGAGGATGCGTTGCATCGTTTTCACACCTTGAGGGATGTTTTCTTACTCAGGCGAGCCGGCATAAAGGTGAAGGCCAAAGCCAATGCCTTGAGAACAGATCTCGGGAAGAATTGAAAGCCAGACAACGAAACAAATGCTGAAACTTGGACGCCATCCAAGAAGCTGTGTGAAATCAATGCCTCGCGGGATTTTATCAGCCACGAGATAGATGTTTCCAAGCGGTTGGATGCCGACTTCAACTTTCACAAGATCCACTTGATGTCTCATTGGGTCGAACAGATTGGTTGATCCGGAGCGTTGCAACAGTATTCTGCCGAGAGACATGAACAAGCACATTAAATGAACCTCAAGGATGGTTGGAACGCCTCAAATGACAATGTCAACTACCTGCCGCAAGTAATCGCCTTTCAGCGTGGCATTCTGTGCTGAGAAGACAGAGAGGTCAATCTCCAAGCCCTCGCTCAGCGTCGGGAGAACAGCGCTGCCGCCTGCAAAGTCTTTTCTTCCGTTGCTGAACTGGCTGCCCCCCTGAGCTCCCAGTCATATGCGAAGCCTTAATTCATGGGGCCCCAGAACTGCCGTGATGGAAAGCATCCTGACACTGTGATCAAAGACTTCAGAGCATTACTCAACAATACACAAGACGCAACGCACCGTGTGGCAATACACAGCACCACGCGGGAGTTTATCAAGCATAAGAGTCATAACAAGATGTATATATCGGATGAACAACTGCATGCAATGGAGCTCTCTATTTACCGTGGTATTAAAGTTCCAGTCGAGGGTTTAGATGGTGAACGCATATCTGAGATGTGTCGATGCACAGGAAGCCGGAGCTGGCGCAGAGGGGATCGACAGACCGACTGGGTGTGGGTACAGCAACGCCAGGGGCGGTGTTATGGTGTGCTGAACGGGCGTCGCCCGTGGCAACTACAACGAGTATTCAAAATCAAACTCCTCAACGAGGATGGATCTTTCTTTGAGTACTGGTTAGCCCTGGCGCTCACCACAATACCTGAAAACTCAGGTAACTTCGATCCCGTCTCGAAATTTGTTCATTTCAGAAAAGCACTGGCAGCCATTGCTTTGCAAGTTTTCAGCATGGGAACTGTTGTCGTCAGCGCGCAGGTCATTCCAGAGATTGCTACTAGTAGTAGGACAGGTGACGGATGGAAAGAGCGATGGATTTTCAATAGCCACATAGATCTGGCGACTTGGAAGGATGTGTATAATTAGTAGAGACACAATTGCATTTTGGGTGCAGGTGGAAGGAACGTGAGAAGAGATATTCACAGCGTCACCCATCACCTTGCAATCCCGTATCATTAGTAAAGAGAAAATTTCATTTTGCACGCAGGTAGAAGGAATGTGAGGAGAGATTTTCACACCATCTCACATCGCATTGCAATCCCGATGCAAGCGCGTACCCAATGAACCCCTTCCGACGTATGGTCACAGTTGGCCACAACGCCAGAGTGATCGTATAAAATCGGAGACCGACAGAACGAGAAGAAAGGGTGAAACAGCGATCAGTGCGCGATATGGAACGTGACGCGTTGAATTGAAGCTGCTCGCGGAGTAATTTGCCACCGGGGTGTTTCTGACGGATCCGACGGAGCGCGTCAACTCCGACTGAGGCATTCAGCCCAGACGGAAATATTTTCTGCTGATGGAGATTACGAATTATACTTCCTCTCTTTGCATTCTGTTTCCCAAATCAGGCTTGCAATTACGAATTTGAAGAATTAGGTTCATTCTGTAAAGATCTTTCCGGAGCGCATTATATGTCACTGGCAATGCTGTTTGCTCCATCAATTGGGAAGTAAATTACTTCGACCAGAATGTACTTCAGTATTGGAACCGTTGATAAGTAACAAAGGTAATTCGGATCCAGGAACGAGTGACCCTGCCATCACGGGATTGTTACAGGTGATACATCAAGATGGTAAACCTATTCCGAGGGGAATACTCCATTATGGCGAGAATACCTCAATATCTCAGTGAACTGAATTATACTTCCCAACAACCAAATACACTGTGCTTCAAACAACTGATGTTCGCTTTCGAAGCGATCCAGAGATAAAGGATATGTGCACAGTATTATGGCGTACTGGTTATTCAACTTATACTCATCCGTGGGGTGGGGGAATCGAGTACAATCCTAATAGATAATCTTTCTATTCTTGATAGTGATCATACTAATAATAAGAACTGAAAACAACAATCCCATTTCAGCTTGTTCTTTGCAGGTAGGTATCGTAGGTATGGTGTGTGTGTGTGGGGCTGTCCTCCCACTGCCAAAGCATTGCTGACTCTTCATTGCTCTCTTGTATTGTATGATTGGGTGTTAGAAGTTACTCCCCACGTAGGGCCAGCATCATGAATCCAGGATTGCTATGATCTCATCTGTCATATCGTACAGTACTACTTAATGAGCATTAATCTCTCGTGATAGCAGATCACGCATCCCAAAGGTAATTGGGTATTCCATAATTGGGTTTGAAGAGTTAGTCTCCCCGGATCGCCATCATCAGCAACAAGATTTGATCAAACAATGGCTTCAATGTTGATATCTTGGAACTCGTTTGTTTGGGTCGTCAAACCTCTTCTCGCCTGATGTGGTTATTTGGAGGACTTCAAACAGAATGCTCAATTGGATCATGACACAACCTCACCCTTCAGGCTTGTTGGATTATCTGCTCGAGAGGCTATACATGGCGGCGCACGATTGCGCTGTCGACATTGAATTTTGATGAATTACCCTGTCTGTTTGTTTGGATGTCTCTCGTATCTTGCCTTACGTTAGAATCAGTCAGACACGCAATGCCAAGGTCGGGACTATTCTCACTAACCGGCGAGTGCCCAAGCTGTTCCAATATATACTGGGGAAATGGCTTGAGATCCCACATCGATGCATATTGGCTATCATCTCCCTGACATATCAGTTGGTATATGGCAGTCGATGCATCTAGTCGCACTTAACTAAGTTCAGTGAATGTGGTCAGAAATTACTGACACCTCTTTAAGCCCTGAAGGATTACGACTGGTCAAGGATATTGCATCATCAAATCAATAACAATAAATTGAACTTTCAACCAATCCGCTAGGTATGAGGCTAGCTATCGAATCGACACGAAGTTGCGGTGAAATCCCGCTGTGGATCACAGGACTGGCATACTTGTGCTGTCCAGGATAGGCGTTCTGTAGTCTACACGAGTAAACTCCATAGCATATATCCTTCCGACAATCAAACAAGTACCACTACCTACATTTGGAGAGAACGCTGAATAATCAAGCAATGTGCAATATATTCTATCTGATCTAGCATTCTCACACCTGAAATGTACCCATTCAACTATTGCTGCCATCAGCTTATTGTGTAACTTATTAGTCTGATTCGCAATCTGGATGAACCCATCAACACAAAGTGCTTAACCATGCTGATTATTAGATTCTGTTGAAATCCCCACTGTATATATGTGAGGTTGAGTACATCACAAACAATGTTTAATCTTCTTGCACCTCTTTGAAACGATTGGTATCAATCTTCCAGCTGGCAGATGCTTCTGAGTTTGGTGAATCTGCGTCAGTGCAGTCCAGTTCAAGTTAT
>Ga0307515_10004362_pt1 | contig 29328 bp, 8 predicted proteins | sample 17_EM_MG_FD_194513 | JGI IMG/M metagenome (GOLD analysis project Ga0307515, IMG submission 194513) | Populus trichocarpa ectomycorrhiza microbial communities from riparian zone in the Pacific Northwest, United States - 17_EM | ecosystem: Host-associated > Plants > Roots > Unclassified | place... | reverse complement strand
AGAACTTCGTGTAGAACTTCGTGCAGAGCTTCGTGCAGAGCTTTGTGCAGAACTTCGTGCAGAGCTTTATACAGCATTTAATTTTACTTTTCTGCCATTTTAGCATTTTCTAGCATTTAGCAGCTAAATGCTAATATTTAATTATAAATGCAGCATTTGGCGGCTAAATGCTAGTACTTAGTAATAAATACAGCTAAATGCTAATACTTAATTATAAATGTGGCATTTGGCGCTAAATGCTAGTACTTAGTAATAAATGCCGCATTTAGCTACTAAATGCTAGAAAATGCTAGAAATGCTAAAAAATGCTGAAATGGCAAAAAAGTAAAATTAGATGCTAGTAAATTTTTTCCTGACGTATAAAGGAGTATATACTTAATTAAGATCCTCTATTAGCACCGCTCTGCGCTTTTAAGAAGTATAGCAATTTAATATCTAACCCTAACCTACTCTAATTGACCCGGCTAACTAATATAATTATAACTAAATCGACTAAATATATGGTGGCCGCGGTAGGGGATATAGTAGAGGGTATAATTAACGTTAACCATAAGGTAATTATGGAGGTTTATTTTAGAGTAATTATTAGAAGAAGTGCTACGTTTATAAGAAGCCAAATTACTAGTTAACTAGGTACCCCCTTAATAGACAAAAGGAGGCATATAATAAGTTTCGCTAAAGCGCACAAAATATTAGAAACTAAGAGGTTACTATAGCCTACTTTTAAAGCTTCCTAGTTTAATATAAAGGCGAAGAAGATCTTAAGGGTAAAGTTAATGAGGCTAAATAGCTCCTTATAGATATGGAAATTAAGAACTACTCTTCCGACTAATACTTTACCGAGTATAGTAAGGTAAATAGTATATAAACCGTTGCTGTCCTTAATGACTAATCTACGCTTTATTCTATTATAAAGTTAGATATCTTTAATAAGCTAAAGAAAAGTTCCGCGTTCTCCTTTAATAATAGATACTTAGCGAATATCTTCTATGGTATTATGCCAGATACTAGAGCCGTAGGAGTATTTACAGTAGGAGAACCTTAAGTTTAAGCTCTTTAGTAGCTTAATAGCTCTGTTTAGATTAACTAATTAACGGTAAGCTAATATATAATTCGTTTTAGCAAGGGTACTATGATCTCTTTTAGCACAATTAAGGTCCAAACCCTGTTAGGATATATTACTTTCTATATTGTTCCCGCAAACACCCTATTTCTATTCTGCATTTAAAATATAAATAAGTTAAGTGTTAAGCTAGATAACCTTAAGAATATACTTATTTAGGGAGATAATTAGATGCCCGTTATACGCAAGTGGGGTTACCCTTAGTTGCTCCTTTAATAGCTAGAAAGGAGCGTTGCTTAGAGCTATTTAACTAAGTTAGAGTTACGTTAACTATACCGTCGCTTTAGTTACCTATTAGTTTATAGATTGCTTAGGGTTCTTTAGCGAGTAGGTTATAAAGTTAAGGCTAAGACAATTAAGTATCTTATAAAGTACTGCTATTACTACTAAATAAACCAGAAGTCCCCTAGCCGATTTAAGTTCACCCTTAAAAATAACTACGACTTTAACTTCTATATTATTATCGACATTATATACCTTAGCGGTAAGCCAGTACTCTAAGTTATTAACCTTTTAACCTCCTTCTAAGCCGCACGCTTTCTAAAGAATATATTAGCTAGGAACGCATAGGATACTCTTTAATTATACTAGATTAATATCTACCTAGGACCCCTTAATTAAGTTATTTATAATGTAGGAAGGAACTTCTTATCTATAGAGTTTTAGCAATAGGTAAAGGTAATAGAAATTAAGGTTAAGGAAGTCCCTGTTAAGGCACACAATAGTATTAGAAAAGTAGAATGATATTATACGCTATTACGCCGAGCATATAAGATTATTTCTTTAGAACTAGAGGGCGCTAGTAAAGAGCTTATCTTATAGATGGCTATTAAGGCTATTAACAATTTTGCTAGCCTAGATAGGCTTATACCTATATTGCTAGTCTTTAGCGCCTACCCTTAAATAACTAATAATTCTCTACTATCTCCATCCGTTACGTAATAAGCTAAGGCTATCTATAAGGCAATAAAGGAGGTGCGCCGTATCTATGCTATATGCTAGGTTAATAACGTACTAAAAATAAGAAACGGCCTAAATACCTTAATAATAATAGATCTACTACTCCAATCTAAAGTACGGGTATGGTGTGAGAAAGGGAGCTGGTTAGGCCTATATATACTTATTGCTATTAAGGGTTAAACTTATACTCTTTAGATGCCCTATAAACCTACTTAATTCCGCTTAACTATTGTTAAGCCCTACTATAGGGATAATAGTTTTAAGCCTTTATAGGATGCTATAGAGGATACCCTAGAGGAGAACTACGATTAATATGCTCTAGAAGGCGACTATAATTCTAATATAATTATAGTAGATATACCGCAACTATAACGCGGTAGAGGTCGCCTAAAGGGATTATAAAATTGCTAACATCTTATTAATTTTAAAGAGCAATTTATTGCCGCTATTAAGAGTAGAGTTAAGTTATTAATGGCCTTTATAACAGTTAAAGAGAAGGCGGACTTTAAGCTCGTAAAATAACTTTAAAAGGAAGGCCGTATTATAACTCTAGGAGCCCCTTTTTAAGCATCTAATAAGTAGGAGATTAACGGTTTTATTGCAAGAGGAGTCTTTAAATTTAAGAAGTATAACCCTACTAAGTTTAATAGAGTTTGCATCTTTAAGTTAAGAATGGTTAATAAGATTAAAGGTAAAGCTACTAATACCCTATTTAAGATGTTGAGACTAGTTATTTAAGGCTATAATGACAACGGTAAGGAAGTAATTCTTATATAATCCCCTATAATTTAATAAGCTAGTTAGTAAGTTATTGTTGCGCTAGCTTTCTCCTTAATAAAGAATAGAATAGCGGTTTATTTACAAGATATTACTTAGGCCTATACCTAATTAGAGACGCGCCTTTAGCGCTTAATACTAGTATACCTTCCAGAGTAAATTCGCCACCAATATCCCGAAGATATAATTATAGTTATACTTAAGCCATTATATAGAATTGCAGAGGCAGGAACTTACTAGTAGGCTACCTATAGCAAGCACTATAAAGAGAAGCTTTTAATAACTACTTCTATATTTAACCCCTGCTTCTTTATTACAACTATAGGAACTCTATTTAGAATTGTTGGTATATAAACTAATAATATAATTATCTTAGGAGACGGCTAATTCTTAGCTCTTAAAGAAGATAAGCTAGTAAAGGTAAATCTTATAGCAAAGCTAAAGGAAAGACTTAACTTAATAATACTACTACTCTTTAATAGATGTATCCTCTCCTTAAATAAGGATTCTATTGCTTTGTGCCAGAAGGGTTAAGGTAAGAAGATTAATGTTATTAATGTTAATTTTCTAAAATAAGGATATGTGGAGTAACGCGCTTGTGGAGCTTATATTACTTCTATCTGTTAACCTAAGGCTTCCTTTAATCTTTTTATTGCCGCCTAATACTAGGAACCAACTAAGGAGGACGTTCTTGCCCTAAATAAGCGCCTTTCCTAGCAAATAAACCATCTTGATTAGGGATTACTCTATATACCTATTAACCTTCCTACTACTAAGCTCTTTATATTTGTTAATAGATCGTTTATATATAATAAAGATTTTAGCTCCTAGCTAAGATATAAGATTATTATTATAAACGAATCTACTAGAGAGAATAACTTTACGATCTACGGCAATCTTATTTATTGGAGCTTAACTAAAAGTAAGTGCGTTACTTAAAGCGTTCTAGCGTTAGAGATATATGGAATAGTTAGCGGAGTTAATATAGCAATTACAATTGGAACTACCCTAAAGATAATTATAGATTAACTCGAATTTCCTGTTATCCCTATAATCGTATATACCGACTTATATTCCCTTTATAAGTGCTTAGTTAAGCTTAATACCATAAAGGAAAAGCGCCTTATAATTAATATTATAGCATTTTAGTAATCCTATAAACAGCAAGAACTTTTTAAGATTTAATAGATTAATGGCTAAGATAACCTAGTAAATATAATAATAAAGGCAAACCTAAATAAGGCTCTAGAAACGTTTGTTAATATAAATACTCTATATATATAGGTTAAAGGTTAGGTTAAAAGGGAGTAAGAGTATAATATTCTACAGACCCTAATTTCAACTAGCTAATTAGGATTTTCTATGCCCGGTATGGAAAATCGCTATTAGCTCGCTTACTACTAGCGCCTTAGCGGCCCCTTGCCTTTACGTTAACCCCTAACGTTCTTCTTCTTCTTCTTTGCTTAGTATCTTTATATAGTAGTAATCTATAAGTGTATATAGATAGCAACTATAAAAGAAGAGTTGCTAGTGTCGGGAATAAGGTAAGCAGTTGTTACGTGTCATCGCGGCACTAGCGTGGCGAGGAGCCTTAAGCTCTTCGCCCTTCCTCATTCCAATCAAAAATCAAGCATTATTAAAACAACATCACTATATCTACTCGAGTAGTACTAGTAAGGGAGTTACCCTATGTTACCAACAATAATATTAACCATAATTAAATAGTTAAAGTTAATATTATTATATAAGGTAAATTTAAATCTACTAGGTAACTTTCTATATTTTTAATAATAGTAGTAATAGCGTATAAGATAATCTAAAGTCTTACTATTAATATTATATCCAAAGCGTTTAAGTATTTATATAAGACGCTTAACTAAAGGGTGGCTAAAGCGCCGATATAATCGTTTTAATTTAATGTTAGTTAAGTAGTAAGGGTTTTAATTAAATAACTTAGTTAGGTGATTATATAGGGATATTTTCTAAAGTAGGAAAGGGTAGCTAAAGTGGTATATAACCAGTACTTCGCTTTAAGGGGTAATTAGTATATTTTTTAGGTTGTTAAAATATACTTATAGGTAGTCTATATTTACTAAGTAGAGTAAAAATAGTGTGTCGACCTTAATAATATAAAACTTAATTATGCTAATTAGGGTAGTTATTTTAGCTAATTTAATTAATAAGGTTAATCTAATGCCGAACTATACGTTAACTATACCTTATATAGTGGTATTAAGTTATATATTAGTATTAAGTCTCTAAAATGCTAAGAATTGGCTATATCCTGCTATAGATCGTTTAGATGCTTTTATATTAATTATTATACCTATAAAGTTATCTATAGTATAGCGGGACGTAAATATGGTTATATTATAGGTAAAGGGGTCCTAGTTAGTTATAAGAGGTGCTATATTATCTATAGTTGTAACTAAATAGCTAAAGGCTTTATTGGCTAGGGTAGCAGCTATAGAAATTACTTTATACTGTTTTACTTGGCTAAAAGAGGTATAGAAGTGATTAATATTTAGTTATAAGTTCTCGTTAGTTGCCTTATAACTTATATTAATAATTAATGCTTAGAAAGCTTCCTTAAGTTCTTCTTCTAAGTTGATATTATTATCCTTATAGTCTATAATATATTAATTAAGTTATTTCTTAAATCGGTTATTAAATTTGCTAAACCTATTTCTATTAGTAGTCCTAAATTTAGCTTTAGACTCTTTTTGCTCCTCTTTAGTATATTTCTATAAGTAATATCCTTCTTTATTATATATAAAGTAATATAGCCTCTGTCGGTTGCTGCGGTTGCTATAGTTATTATAGTTATAGTTATTATTTCTTTTATAAAATTATTGGTCTATAAAGAAAGCTTCTATCTTTTTTATATACTCTTTTTTATATGCTATAATAGACGATTAAAGTTTATTAATAAGGGCTCTAAGGTTATCTAATAGGTTAGAGACTGTATATCTATATACTGGTATTCCCTAGTAAAAAGTAATAATTTTATTATAGAGGAAGTCTATATTTTATAAGGTAGGTCTAAGGCTATACTATAGTTAATAAAGTCTATAGATTAGTAATTGGAGATATTTACTTATAGACTTGTCTATATTTCCTGCTATTACTATTATAAGTATAATAGTATTCTATTTATCTAGATTCTTACGTTAAAATCCTAGTCCTTTAAAGAAATTCTAAAGGTGTTTATAAGCTTTAGCAAATGGTAAGTGGGATAGTTAGTTTATATAAAAGTGGTTTAAAGCTAGTTCTTTTAGTATAGTAGGGAATGCCTTAAGGTAAGCTTTTTAGGGTATATCCGCTTAATTATAGATATTATAAAATATTATTAATTTATAGTTAAGGCTTTTGTTTATACTACTATATTTCTACTCCTCTATATATATTTTAGCTGCATTCGCAATTTCCTTTCTATAGCCGGTTATAGTAATAGGGCGGTTCTCCTTATCCGTAAGTTATTTATAAAATTGCTATATTATTATTATAGGTTAAGGCGTAGCGGATAGTATAAAGGTAGAGGTAATTATAGATTAAGGTATAGTAAAAGGCATAAGCACTAGGGAATATCTTACTTATTACTCTTTTAGAGTTTCGTATATCTTATAATACTAAATACTTCTTGACTTAATGCCAGTATTAAACTTTTTCTTAAGTGTGTTTATCTCTTCTCTAGTCTATTCCGTTTAGTCCTTTTCTTATACTATATTGTATAAGAACTAAGGAAGTAATTTACCTTATTTATAGTTAGTATTAATCTATATTCCTTTAATATTTAGATAATTATATAGGTGCTAAAGCCAGTATAAGGGTTTTTTTTATAAAGATATTAACTGTAAAGTCCTTAAAATCTCCCTAGAACGATTCCTAGAGTATTAAGTCTAGCTAGTTATATATCTCTGTATATATATACATCTTATATTATATATAGTCGGTTAGTGTAACGGAACCTTATAGTAAGTACTATAATAGGCTCGTTAATGGGCTAGGTATATAGGTAATGTAAATTAAAGTTAACAACGTAATAACAACTAGTAGAGTGGTTGCCCAATAGATTAACTCTAATTATATTCTAAGAATTACTATAAAGAAGGAACTATCTAGGTAGGGATTAAGGGTCCTTAAATATATAACTATACTTCTATAAAATCCTTCTTATATATAATATACGTATACTTTATCTACTCTATTACGGATTATATAGATCCTATAGATTATATAGATTATATTACGTAACCTCGGTTACTATTTCTCGTCATATAGCTCTACCGGCTCTATCTTAGACTATACTTATATTAACTAACTAGCTTCTTCTAACTTCTCCCTAAGTAGTCGTAATATTATACTTAAAGCGTCCGTAATACTATCTCCCTCCTTTTTATCTTCGTCCTTAAAGATCCCTAATATCTTTAAGTTGTCTACTAGAGGTATAATATCCGTCTAATTAATTTGGTTAATATTATTACTTATTATACCTAAAGCAATTTCTTCTTCTTTAACTACTTGTTGTGTTTGCACTGTTATTGCGATATTGTCTCTTAGTAAGATTATACTATCTCTATATTCCCGTTATTTAAAAAAGGGATTAGATTTCGTTACATTAGTAAACCTATCTTTATAATAACCATCTTCCTACTTAAAGTACACTAAAGTAAATATTTATTTGTTCTGTAATGTTTACTTTATCTCTAATACTAAATATACGTAACCTATTACTTTTAATAGTCGCCTAGTTCCCTAATTAATTTGTCTTAGGGTTTTATATTTAATTTGCTGCTACGCAGCTAGATAATAAACTATCTATTACTTTAGCAAAGTTATATCGTTCTTATAACGCAGAACGGGAGGCTGCTAATACTTAGCAATAGGCTCTTAAGTCTTATCTTATGGCGTCTACTTAGTTAATCCGTCTTAAAAAGGTTTATAAGAAGGTCCATTCTAAGAAGTAAAAGCTCGTAGAATAAGGTCTATAGGAATTTAGTAATAAAAGAACGGATCCTCTTCTTACTAAGAAGGAAATAGATCTAAGTAGCTCGGCAACTACTCTTTTTAGGTTCCCCTTAGGTAATTTATTTTTTAGTAATCCTTTTCTATTAATACTACCTAACCTAATCTCTTTTAATACTTCTATACCTTTTTTATAGCGTTTTTTAAATTCTCTAGTAGTTTCTAAGTAGTCTTATTATAGCCTATCTACTTTACCTTATACTATATTTTATTGTTAATGTCCTTATAACTAACAATTTTTAAAACTTACTATTTATCCTCTTCTTATCCTCTATATATATCTACTTTATAAACTAGTGGCTTAATATTCCCGTATACTAGCTCTAGTATTGCAATATGCTATATAGGGTAAATTTTTATTTTAGCTAGTAGGTTTAACTTAAACGTAACTAGTAAAATCCTCTATTTAATTTTAAAAGGTCCTAGCCTAATATAGTCTAACTTCTTACTTAGTTATTAACTCTTAAAATTTTCATATAGTAGCTACACTTTATTTCCCTCCTTAAGATTTAGTCCCTTAGATCTCTTAGCATTATAGTACCTTTTTATTCTTTTCTATACTTTCTTTACTAATTCTATAAGGTCTATATAAAGATTTATTAACGCTTTTATTCTTTCTTTACCTATACTACTTATTTTCTTTACTTATTATAGTAATAACGATATCCTTAGCTTATATCTATAATTTGCCTTAAATAGTAATATGCCTATTCCTTCTTATAGTATTGTATTATATATAAACTATATAACTGGTAATAATAATACTTAATTATTTTATACGTAATTAATATAGTGCCTTAAATACTGTTTTAGTGTTTAATTTAATTTTTTTATTTAACTATCTATCTGCAGATAATATATAGTAAAAGTTGCTGCTTTAACTCCCTATTCCACTAAAAATACCTCCTAGAATACTATTATAAATCTTAGATCTCTATTTAATATAATCTTACTTAGTACTCTATATCCTACAAATACTTCTTTAATATAAATTTTAGCGATATCTTCTACTAATATTTCTTCTGTGCATACTATAAAGTATCCCCACTTTATAAGCTTGTCTACTATTACTAAAATCGCATTATAATCTTATCTAGTAATAGGATCTCTTAACCTTAGTAGCTTTATAATAAAGTCCTATAATATAACTTCCTATAGTCTCTTTAGTATTTTAATAGGTTATAGCCCTCTATATATAATAATTCATTACTTAACGTCTAATTTGGATCCCTATTAGGCCCATGCGGACTACTCCTTATATATATATAGGGAGAAAACTCTATTTAAGGAAACCCCGTAATCCATCTCCCTGCCTTTTAGGACTCGCCTATAAGGCGCCTATAAGTCACCTATAGTGCTTCTACTACCTTACTTTTTAACCTCCTTAGGAACCACTGCTGCCGTAATAAGCCTACAGACGCGCTAGTATTATAAACTTTACTCTACTACTATAGAGTTATCAGGGGGCGCCCGTTACTCGCCCCTCCTACCCTCTATTACTATTTCCCTTACAACCCGGAACTAGTTTAGTACATTTTAGCTAATAAGCTATTAGGTAACCGCCTTAAGGCCTTTTTGTGTTAAGAGTAGTATATTATAGTTCTCTATGTTAGCTACTAAGAGCATTACTTTTTAGTTAGTGCGTAAGGGGCATAACAGTATTACATGTTTTGGTATTTGTCTTAGCTAGCCATATTTGCATCTCGGGCTACCTACTAGGATACCTACCCAATAGAGTTAGTCTTTTAGTCCTATTATTCCTGTTCTTAAAAGTATTGCTATTATATTTTCTGCCTTTATTAGGCCTTCTTAGAGCCCTAAAGTATTTACCCCCTATAGCGTTAACCATGCTACGGCTTAGATTCCTCTTACCTTAGTTAGCCCCTATACCTTTAACTCCTATACGCCTCTCCAGCGTTAGTTCAACTAGTATTATATTACGGTAAATAGTTTCCTAGTATTCTTTCGTGCTCTACTTTAGCTCTCTTACTATTATCTTTACTAGCCTCTTATACATCTCCCTTCCTCCTCTATATAGGCCTAGGCCCTAAAGCAGCACCATTTTTCTTCTGCTTTTTTTACCTGTTTCTCTAATATGTCTTCCCTACTTTAGGGTTATTAGTTTGTTCTCCTATAGGGCACCCTAGGGTCCCTTTATAGTTTATTTAGGCGTGTCTTAATATACTTTATAATATTAGAGTTATATTTATTTTACGCCCTTTATATTGCAGCGGCTTTAATATATAGTTGTAGGGGGGAAATATTGGCTTCCTTCTTAAGTAGTGCTGTAGCCATTTGCTTATATCCGCCTGTTATACTCTAAAAGTAGGCTATTTAAACCTTTTAGAGTGGTTTAAGAAGCGACTTAGGGGGGCCTTTTTTAGATTCTTTAATGGCCTAAATACTGGACCTATATATTATAGTTAGCCGGATAACTGCTGTATATAGTAGGCGTGACCTCTAAAAGCATGGGCCTTATATAGAATTAATGATACTAGATAATGCGATATACTATACTTAGCCCTTATAGGCCACTTACGCTATATATACGCTCTACTGGAGCTTACTATCTACCTATACTTCTAATACCCTTAGGCCCTAAACTAGTTAACCCCTAAAGCCTTAAATGCGAATTATATACTAAAGATCTATAGATTAGTTACGTTTTCTTATAAAATAGATTAGCTAGTATTTCTCTAGTAAGAATTAGACTCTATATTGTCTTGCCTATTCTATATAGGTATTATAAGCTTTCTCTAGTATTCTGCAATTCTCTATAGCTGTTAGCCCGTATATAATTAGGTTTATATTATTAATAAAGCCTATCTTCTAGGTTGCCCCTTCTTTAAAGGAATTAAGTAGGTTACTTATAAAGAAAAGGAAGAGTATAGGCGAGAGGGGTAATCCTTATAGTATTCCTGTTGCAACTGCGATAAGGGGGCTTTAGTATCCGCTAAAGACTAGTAATATTTCTTTTTAACCTATAAACCCTTAAATAAATTATACAATCTATTCTAGGAAGCCTTTTACCCTAAGGATGTATAGGAGACGCTTATAGGGTATATTATTATAGGCGCTACTAATATTTAGGCTAAGCATTAATACTATAAAGTCCCTTCGCATCGCCTATATAGACTTAATAGTAGTAGCGAGTAGCGTAAGTGCTAATAGTGTTAAGCGGTTCTTTCTTACCCCTATTTGGCTCTATAGTAGTAGGGTGTATTTCTTAGCCATGTCTACTATATAGTCTAAAGATCTTGCTAAGGATGTTTTCTAAGGCAATAGGGCAGTAGCTTCCTGGGATTAAGTAGTCTACTTTACCTTCTTTTTAAAGGACAACTATCGTTATAGATCTTCCGAGTCGTGGGTAGTAGCCTATAGCAAAGTATACTCTGGCTATATCTATAAGCTAGGGTGCTATAAGTAGTCCATAGGTTTTTAAGGCCTTATTTAAAATCCCATCTAGTTCTAATACTATATTATTTAAAAGGCGGCTAATAGTTCTAGCCATTTCCTCTGTTATTATATCGCTGTTAACCCATAGGTAAGTTACCGGTGCTTTACCTATGATATTACTAAGGTTTACTAGAGCCGGTTAGGGGAAGAACCTTTCTATAAGGATCTTTACCTTCTTATTATTATTATTAGTGGCCTATAATTCCCCTGCTCTTTATAGGGGTAGTAAAAACCTTTACCGCACATGCGACCTTACCAAAAGGTAGCGCCACACTTCAAAACTTACGCATACCCATCTCTCTATCAAAAACAATCGATTTTCCAACTTTTAAGACCTAATTCCTACTGCCTAGCGAGCTAGAGGTGGATTTATTTGTCATTTTACCCCCTTTTCCCCAACAGAAAATTCTTCTTAGGGGTGGTCCTAGCTTATAAGCGAGGCACAGACAGGAATACCAAAACTAAATACCAAAACGAACACCAAAACGAACACCAAATAGGGGCTAGTTTCCTACTACCTTTTAGCCTAATCTCCCCAGAAATCTTCTAGTAGGATTAGTAAGGAGAAAGGGCGTAGAAGGATAGTAAAAACTAATAAATCCCCTATAAGACACAAAATGCCAAGGCCTAATAGGTCTAAAAAAAACCCTCCTATAGAAATAAGTGATGAAGATTCTACATCTACTTTTTCTCCCCCTTCTCCTTCTCCTAGCCCGTCTAGGATAGGAGAAAAAAGAGGACATCCTCAGTCTTCTCCTGAAAAAGAAAACCAAAAACCTACAAAAAGGACAACAAAACTAACAACTACTACGGATAGTACGGCTGATATACCTCCCTATACCTTTTCTCCAGAACAATATCTAAGCTTCGCTCTAGATAGCCTAACCCAGGCCTATACAGGGCTAGAAGAAGAAGAAGAAGAAAGAGAAGAAATAAAAGAACAAGTTAAATAGCTAGTGTACTATACACAAAGTGTTATATTAGGAGGAAATCCCTTTATATAAGAAGAAGAAAAAGAAAAAGAAAAAGAGAGGGCAAATAATGTCCTAAAAGGACTAGTAGAAGAAGTAAGGGCTCTCCGTAAGGAGGTGGCTCCTACTAAAGAAACTTACGCAGAGAGGCTGAAGAAGGACCTCCCTTCTTCGTCCCCCCTACCCTCCTTATTACCACCTTCTACCCCTTCTCCTTCTAGTAGGAGTTCTACTTCTACTAGAAGTAAGAAAAAGTAGCTATAAGAAAGAAAGCTAGTCCTAATTACAGACGAAAAGGATTAACCTTTAGATACCTTCTCTATACGAAACAAAGTCAATTAACTATTTATATTAAAACTGCAAGTAAAAAAGCCAGTACTGGCGTCTATAGCTAGAACTAAAGGAAAATAAAATATTCTCCTTATAACTATAGAAGAGTATAATGTAGATTTCCTAGTTAAATATAAGGAGATCTAGCATAACTGCTTTACCTTTTAAAGAGAACAAAAACTAGAACCTTAGGTTTAAATTATAGCCTATAGGGTTCCTACCTTACCTTTCTAGGAGAGGGGGGCTCTAAGCTTCTAAAGGAAGAAATTGAGACCTTTAATCCTATAAGGATATAAGGACTACCTAGATAGATCTTATCTAGTGTAAAAAGACACGATCCACAAACCAGATTCGGCTCTATAGTTTTTACTATAGAGAGTGAGGAAAAAAGACAAGAAATCCTTAAGCAAAAAGAGATCTCAATTGCAGGTACAGCTACTAAGGTAGTAAAATACCTCGAAGTCTCTCCTACTACGCAGTGCACTAGCTGCCAAAAATTTGGCTATATAGGAGACAGATGCTCTACTAGAGTCTGTAGATTTTATGCAGCTGCATATTTATCTAAAGACCACTTCTGTTCTACCTATATAATAATAGGCAAGCCCTATAAGCATACTACCCCTCTTTGCATTAACTGTAAAGAAAACCACTTTGCTAATAGTAAAGACTGCGAGGTTCTAAAGGCAGCTAAGCTAGTAGGTAGTACTAGCTTAGAGGGTCCTATGGAAGAATAAAAGAAAACAAATAGGATTCTAAAAGGAGGTAACTGTTAGATAATTTATATAGAGCTATTCATTGATAAAATGGGTTAATTGATTGATAATCTTGATCGTGTCTTGATGGTTGCTTAACCTAGGGCCCCTAGGCTTAGACGAAGATATTTATAATACACGTGACCCATACACGTGACTCGTATACGTCCTACGCCTCCAAGAATACAGATTATCTAATATACCCCCTTAGCTTTGACCTGGTTAAGGACGAAGCTAGCTACCTTCTTATATCTATCCATGCGTTAATTAAACCGTAATCTTATCTGAATCCTTCCATCTTGCTCTAATACTGTCCCTTAGGTCCTCCAGTTACTTTTCCTTATTTAGCCGCTCCTTAATATCTACCATTCCGATTATATTAACGAAGCTTTAAAACCTCTACTTAGGTAGGGCCTTTATAAGTCCATCGGCGATTATCTTCTTTGTTGCTATCTATTAAAATCATACTTATCTTATTGCGTATTCCTAACATAGCTAGTATTAATAGATGTTAACGTGTTAGAGCTTCATAATTAGCTTTACCGTATCTTCTATAATTAGTTAGAGCGTCTAGGTGTTGTCATATTTAATAATTAAGGGCTCGTTTAGCTGTAACGTTATTACTTTAAATAGCCTACTAATAAAGATAGCTTCCTTTACTGTTTGTGATAGGGCTAATAACTTAGCTTCTGTGCTCAACGTTATAACCATACCCTACTTATTTGCTCTCTAGGTAATTGGCCCCCTAAATAGCTTTATAATGTATCCTTACGAGCTCTTTCTATTAACAGAGTTGTCCGCAAATAATGCGTTACTAGCATAGATAAATAATTGCGCTTTACTTCTACCGTCTCTGTCGTCTTATCCTTAGTTACGTATTCCTTTATCTCTTCCTCTACCGTTTATTTCTTCCTTATCTCCTCTATAGTAGATTGCTCTGCTCCTTATACCATATAGGTACTAGATAACTCTGTCTGCCGCTTAATAGTGCTCTTGGCTTAGGTCCTAATTAAACCTTACCAGCCGTAATACTACAAAGGCAATATCTAGACGCGTTATAGTGGCTATATAGAGTACTAAACCTAGTTTTCTCTAATATAGTATTATAGAAGCTAGTAGGGATATAGGACGGACTAATAGGTCTGTATTAGGGGACGGACGCGTCGGACGGATTATACGGTAATTAGTAGAGAGGAGTTTTGATTCTGCTATAGGAGTGTTTAGAAGACGCCCTCTAAGATCTATCTTATACTAGTTAGCTATCTTCTTAATATAGGCTTCCTGGGATAGCTATAGGAGCCTTTATTTATAATTGTGTAGCATATAGATTTTTAGGAACTATTTTAGCTTGCTAAGGGTACTTATCTGGTATTCCTTACTTAGCTCCTTAATTGCTTCTTAAGCTTTTTTTTTATCTGTTTTTTGGTAGCAGAAGACAATATTGTTAACGTAGAAGAAGACGACTATTTTACCTTTTAGTATGACACACGGCTCCTAGGGTACTTCTTTAAAACCCAATTCGTTTAATAAGCTCGTGAGATTCTTCTGCTATAATAGTGGTGATCGTTATAGTCCGTATAGGGCTTTTCTTAAGCGCAGTACTTTGTCTATCTTTCCTTTATTAAACCCTAGCGGTAGCTTTATATAGATGACCTTATTGAGATTATAATAGACAAACGCATTAACTGTATCTATCTGTGTCGTCTCCAGGTTAAATTTTATAGTAATCGCTATAAGGGTTCGGAAGGTCGTACTAGCTAATATAGTAGCTCTTATAGGTAGGTCTTCTGGGGCCTGTTAATTTCCATAAACTACTAAGCGTGCCTTACATTTCTGGAGAAATTTATACTTATCCGTCTTATAGACGAATACCTATATTAAGCTAAGGACCTGCTATCCCTTTACGTGCTTCTTATTTATTTCTTAAAACAACCTCATTTAATAATAAGATTGGAGATGGGCTCGTTAAGCCTCTTAAAAATAATCTTAAAGAGGATGCATATTAAGGTCGCGGATTAACTAAGGTGGCGAAGGTAAGTTCTTCCTTTGTAATTTAACATCACGTATTCTACCTAATTTCAGCTTACTATCGTTAAGTTAACTATTAAGGTTAAACTTCCTTCCTACTAAGAAGGTGCCGTAATAGGCTAAGGTGATCCTTTTAGTAACAAAGTCTTTAAACCTATTATCGCAGGCTTCCTTAAATGAGTCTTTAGCCGAGTCGTTAAATACCCCCTAAGTGTTAAACCCGTCTCTAGCTCGTTAAGCGACGTCTTGATCTTATATATCTGACTTTATTAAATACTCGACGTAAAAGGCATATAGAGATTCTTCGTCTTCTTCTGTTGGAGGTAGCGTATAATATATATCTTTAAGAGCTCTTGCAAGCTCAAGGTCTGCTAACTTATTAAAGGTTTAAACTGGCTTATTAACGTTATTGTCTTCCTCTTAAATTAACGGTTTAAATACTTCTTTATCGTCTTCTAGAAGGACCTTATTCTTGGTCTGGTTATTAGGGAGTTAAATCTTTTTAATTAGCGTATCTAATTTAGCGTGTAGGTCCTTTAAGATATTCCTTTACCTACCGTCAAAGAACATCTTTTTATTAAAGATAATATCCCTTATAGAGATAACGATACCCTTATATGGGATCCAGATCCTATAAATATTAGTAGAGTCATAGCCAACGAGGTAGCCGATATAGGCTCGTAGATCTAGCTTGCTTAGCCTTTTCTTCTTTAGCTAGGCGTCCGACGTTATCGCGTACGCCCTACAGCCGTAGGCTTTTAGGTGCGCTAGTTGCGGCTTTCTTAACCCATTAGCTAGGAAGGTATAGAACTTCTTATATGGCGATTTCCAACTGTTACTTTTCAGTGGCGTTTGATCTTAAAGGTACACTACGTAGTTAACTATCTCGTTCTATAGGTTATGTGGTAGATTAGCAGCAATTCTTATTACTCGTAATCTCTTAATAATTACACCCCCTAAGCGTTTGGTGGTAATATTTTAAGCTTAGGTATATAGCGCTAAAGGCTTAAATATAATTCCTTAAGTCCGTAGCTATTTAAGAGTTCTCTTTCGCCCTAGCTTGTTGTCTAATCTAACGTAGTCTGCGGGCAAGTGGACTATGCGGGCATATGGACCACCCCACCAAACCACCAGGGCAAAAAATACGAATTGCTTAACCACGAATAGTTGTATTTAATATAACTATCTGCTAGCTAGTTGCCTATCGTCTAGGGCACGTACGCGCCGTATGTTCTATTGAAGTGCATATACTGTACTTGCGTAGTGCTCGTTGCGGTCGCTTAGCCGCTACCTCTGCTGCCCCCTCTGCCGCCCCCTTTCGGGCAGCTTAGGTATGAGAGGCCCCTTCTACTCCTAATAAAACACCCCCCTTAGCTATATACTTGCGCTTCTTTGCCCTCTTTATTTTCTGGCGCTAATTTTCTATATATAGCTTCTTATTTTCGCTTATAAGTAGTATAGCGCTTAATATCGCTATTTTATACCCCTTAATAAGCTAGCTAAGGGCTTATTCTATTAGACTTGGTAGGCTATACATATGGCGTTTAAGATAGCGCCCTAGTAAGGCTGTCTGCTTTTATAGCTTAGTAATATTATAAGGTGTTTCGGCTACCTAAGATATATTTAACGGCGGAAGGCGTTAGGGTAATAGTGTCTGAAATTTAGTATATAGCTATAATAGCACGGAATTAGGGTTATACGGAATAAGGCTAGTAGCTATAAATTCTGCCCGTATATTATTTTAATATAGCGCTATTTGCCTTGCCTGCCTATATAGTGGTAGGAATTCAAGTTTATTAATATAGTTAACGCCGCGGCCTATTATTTGTTTAACGCCGCGTTTATAGGCCTACTTTAGTGCTAAGAAACAGCCTATATTAAGTAGCTATAGTAGATACAATAAATGCGCCGGCATATAGATAATAATAATCTTATAATCTAGGCAGAACTAGTTAAATTTAGGGTTAACGTAGCTGCCGTGGTTGTCTAGTATAAGCAGCTAATACATGCCGATAGTGTAATCCTTTATATACTTATAAAATAGATTTAGCTAGGTAAGGCCAATCTCGTTTATTGTCTAGCTATTATCGCTAACGCTAATTAACTAGTTATATAGAATAATATCGTTCTTATACTAAGTAGCTTGGTGCATTACTGCCTTAAAAATAATAAGTAGTAGAATTATACCCCCCAACGCATTAATATATTTAATAATTATAACCCATTCTCAATTGCCTGGCTATATTATTCTAGGCTAGCCAGCCCTATTAGTTCCAGTAATAACTCTTATAGTAGTAATAACGCCTATCTAGAAACCAGTCTTATTAAAATTCTAGCTATCTTTATTAAGAATCCTATATTATATCTTTATATCTAGAACATATTTAAACTAGGCCCGAATAAGTATAGGATCTTTATATTTAGCACGCTGGTAGTTATACTTATAATTCCATTTAGATTATAGGTTATTATAGCGTTTAATAAAGTTATATACCTATTACTTACTAACTAGTTATGAGCTAGGGTGCTAGGTAGCTAGTAGGCTAGCTATTTACCGTATGGTTGCGTTTTATAGTAGCATACCGCGTTAATCCATTAATAGAATCCACTGCTTAAGGCTCTCCTCTTGTGCTAGTATAAGGCGGCGATTTAATGCAATAGAACCGCGCTTTAGCTTAGTGCCTTTAGCACGTCGTCCTGCTGTTATCCTGGGCACGTTATACGTGGCGGTGGCCTTTCGGAAACTTGTAAATTGGCCTTACTTATAGGCATTAATAGATAGAAGAAGTCTGCCCTCTTAAAAAAGGGGGTTTTCCTATTATAGGGTGGCCATTAAGGTTGTAGTTATATAACGCGTTGCGCGTTTCACGATTTTAATAGGGTGGTCTACATGCCCGCATAGTCCACTTGCCCGCAGACTACGTTAATAGTGTTAACCTTAAGGTTATACCTTAGACAAATCTATTAGGTAAAATCTTTAAGCACTTATAGTGTCTCCTTCTCTTTGCTATGCGTTATTATAAAATACGGGAAGGTTCTTTTTAAAAAGGTGTTATAGATGAATATAACTTGTACAAATCTAGTATGCGCTTTCTTGAGGTTAGTCTAGTCAATATAGAGGTTAAGATAGGGTTTATTGATTTTCTATTCTAAGAACCTTCGTGAGACCTAACGCTTAATTTTGGTAAGACTGCAATATTGATATTCCGTCGTCTTTAGGCCTTAAAGCTTAACTCCTAAGGCGTTAAGACCTAAATAACCTAGACGCAGATACTATAGACGTGTATCTCCTTTCAAATCTAGACAAGCGTCTCTTAATAATACTCTACGCTTCCGTTAGCGTAGCAATTAGCTTATATTAAACGCTAATAGACTTCCTAGTTGGATGTATTTAATAGTCTGTTGTTTATAACATTCTTCCATTTAATATAGGATTGTATTATCCTTCTAAACTAGAAGATTATTATCTCCTTTATTATCCTAGTAGTACCCTTATTTTTAAAGTAGACGGAACGACATAAGGTTTATATTGAAGTCCGTACAAAAGGCAACGTCCTTAAGACGTAGGATTCCCTTACTCTTGTCTAGTTTTATGACTTAGACAGTGACGTCGCCGTAACCTAGTATAGGCGCTTCTAAGCTGCCGGCGATAACGTATTTATATCTTAGAGCTTTCCTAAAGTTATAAAAATAAGAGAGGTTATTAAAGATGTGGAGAGTAGTTCTAGAGTTAAGAATAGTTAATAGCTTTAGTGGATAAGGTTAACTGGTATAAAACGATTCTAGGAATATCGTATTAGCTTCTCTTTTAATCTTAACTATCTCCTAGCTCTTGTCCTATTATTATTAAGCCTTATCTTCCTGTTCTTTAAGTCTAATCTTTATAACTTGGTTAGTGAGATTCTTATTCTTTTCTACCTTCTTTAGTGCCCTATTGATGCGCGTATCTCCTATTATAACTCCTGTAGGTTTTTTGTCTTTAAATAAACACTAATAGTCCCGTAGGGAGTGTCCTTATATTCCGCACGCTAAGCACTTAGGCGTTGGCTTCTTATAGGACGTCTCCTTATCTATTAGTGTCCCGGCTCTCTTTAAGCGTCTATTACGTGTTAAGGCTCTTCCTCTTCGTGAACCTTTAGTAGTATTAGAGTGATCCTTAATAGCTTGCTCTGCGAAGTCTGTATTAAAGGTACTCCCTTTTATAGTAGTATTGGCTTTCTTTAAGGGTGTTCTAAGTCCTTCTTGCAGCTCCTTTACTACTTTGTGGTATTTGGAAGATCTTAACTTCTGCAGGTTATTTGACTTGGTAGTGTACTTTATATAGTAGGCGTCGCTAAAAGGTCGAATAATGTCTGCTAATTCTTGAAGCCAGATTTTATTAGACATTTAAGGGATCTTTATTTCTCTCCTAGTAATATTACGTGTTCCCATTAATCTAGCTATTGGTTTAATTTTAATAATTATTTAAACCCCTTAAGGGCTTCCATATACTAATATTATACCTTCTTCCTAATAAATAATAAGGTAGGTTCTGTGTTCTCCTTTAACTAAGATAGCTATTCCTTAACGGTTATGGAAGGGTCAAGCAGTAGCTTCTTCTGAATTAATACTGTAGACGTGATCTAGGTGCGTATCTATTACAGATGCTCTTCCTATTTTAGGAAGTACTTTATATCTTAGTTATAGTATCGTCTACTATTCTTATACGTCCTCTGTTGATTTGTCGAGAGCTATATATATAAGGTTATATTCTTATTTAAATCTATAACCTTTAGATAAGGTGGTTCTTATAGTAGACCTTATTCTAGTGCTACATTATTAGGGTTAACGTAGGCCTAAATTTATTTGTCCGCGAGGGCTTGTAGTTGCCAGATCTATTGCTCCCAGTCTTCTAGCTTATTAAGAATGATCGTATTTAACAAACTCAACGTTAGTGGAGTTATTTAACTAATAGGCAAATGGGAATTGAGATGGAATTCGTCATCAGGATCGTCCTGTTACGATTAAGGTGGAATCTTGTAGAATCTCGTCATCAGGATCGTCCTTATCGTCAGGATCGTCCTTTGACGATTAAGGTGGAGTCTCGTGGAATCTCGTCCTGTGACAATTAAGGTAGGATTTTAATTAGGGTCGTCTTATGACGATAAGGTGTTAGAGTCTGACGATGAGGTAGAATTTCTTTAAATAATTAAGTAATAGCTGAATAGCTTCTTGTGTCGGCGGATTAGGCTTATAACTGTCAGATAACTCATATAGAGCTATTCATTGATAAAATGGGTTGATTGATTGATGATCTTGATTGTGTCTTAATGGTTGCTTAACCTAGGGCCCCTGGGCTTAGACGAAGATATTTACAATGCACGTGACCCGTGCACGTAACTCGTGCATGTCCTACGCCTCCGAGAATACAGATTATCTAACAGTAACTCCTACTAGGCTCTTAGTAAAAGATATTAAAGAGCAAGAAGATAGAAATAAATTGCAAAAGGATAGGGACAGGTGTTAGGATTTCATATTTCCTACCGTTTTCTTATTCCCTAGTAGTTGTAGTAACTTAGTATCTTACTAAGGAGCTATAAACCCTTAGGGGTTTATAAACTATTAGGATATAGCTACTAGTACATATTAAGCTGCCTAGAAAGGATTTATGTATATAGAACTATAGCGCTATAGCCTAGAGGCTGCATGCGTAGTATTATACGTAGTATAATACAATGGACCTAAAAAAAAAATTATAATAAAATAGGGGTAGTAGATATAAGTCTTCTACTAATTACCCTACCTTTTTCTTTACCTATTTTGTTATAGCCTACAGGCCCTTATTATAGGGGAGGCTTAGGTTAAAAGTATACTTATTTATAAATTATCTCTAGTTATTCCTTACTTCTTTTTTTAGGGTATTCTTTAACTAGTTTCTTATATCTTTATATCATCTCTTATCTTTAGGGTTATAGCTACTTAAGTATTTTCTTCTTACATATTATCGGCTAGCTATAAGAACTGTATATTATACGGACTATATATATCGCGTATAGGGGCCCGGTCTTAAGACTAGGTAGTACTCTTTTAGCCTATTTTTAATTGCTGCCTAGATCCTTTCTAGTCTTTAGTTAATTTCCTTAAGGGTGGCTAATAAGCCTTGCTTATTTAGTATTGGGTAGATTTCTTCTAGGTCTTAGAGTTATTGTTTAACTGTATTAAGGAAGCTATTTACCTTAAGCATCCTTATTACATATCTTTTACTATTTAGTTACGCCTTAATGTCTAAATCTAGCTGTATCTAGATGGGGATATGGTCTAAAGTAAGTGCCTATTCTTCTTTAGGGTTGCACCTTTTAAGTCTCTAGTATAGGCCTTTATCTATAAATATAAGGTTAATTATACTTCTAGCGGATCCTTATTGCTATATAATTGCTTTAGGGGGAGTGGCTAGCTTAAGGCCCTAGGTGTTTATAGCTTTTAGTAGGTACTTTACCTATCGTTTAGCAGCGACGTGGATACCCTTTTACCGCAGGTAGTGGAGGTTTATATCTTCTAATAGGATAGACTCTATGCCTTTAGTTTTAAGTAAGCTTATTACTAATATAATATTTTCTATTTATAGGACCCCTTTAATCCTAGAGTTATATACATTAATAATTTATACCGGTCCTCTATATATCTAGATTATTATAACTATAATATCTAGATTAACTGCCTGCTATAACTATAAGGATAGGCTAATAGTCTTACTAATTATAAAGCACATGTATATAACTGCTTTTGGTTTATATAGGAGCTGGAATCCTTAGGGGCAGTATATTAATTATATATTGGTATTATAGTACGGCTCTTATATAGTAAGGATATAGTATTTCTCTAGGTCTAGACTATTTAGTAAGGGCCTTATAAAACGGTAGTTTGTATTGCTATAGTTATACTATATAATAGATAGGTAGCGGACCCCTAGTAAGGGTCCTTCGCCTCTTTATTATTCCTCACTTCTTCTATTTCCACTTTTTCTAGAATATTTAGAACTTCTATTTCTTGTATTTGTACCCTAGTTACTACTTATTTTATATAGAGCTTTCTATTTCCGTATCTTATGTTCCTACTAGCGCTTCTATATCTAAATCTATTTATATTTTCAGTTTTTCCCCTATTCCTACTAGTTAGCTATATACTCTTTAAGGGTCGGCTATAAATATTATATTTGCCGCGTTAAGTCTAATTCTTAATTATCCCGGTCTTAAACTTGCTATAGCTATCTATAAAGGTCTTCCTATAGGGCATTCTCTCCCTTATATCCCCTATAACCCTTATGTCTCTATATAGTCTAGTAATATTACGCAGCATCGCTTCTAGCCTAGCCCCCTAGTATTAAAGGTAGGAAACGCTAGAAAGGCACCCGCGCTCCCCTAGCTTATTACCTATTATTTCCATTTATATAACCTCGCGTATAGTTATTCCCGTAGCTGTTAAGCCCTTACCTTCCATCTCCTGTATTTAATGCAGTTTTCTCTCTCTTACGCCTTATATATACTTCGGTAGCAGTTTATATATTTTATTTAGTCTTGATTTAAGTAGTGTCTTATATTATAGGGGCCTATATAGTGGCCGCAGCACACCTATACTACGCATGTGGATTAGGTGTATCCCTATTATATATAGCAATAGCATTATTCTAGGCGTAGTCTGTAGTTATAGAGCCTTATATTATATATAAGGCCGTTTATAATTATTCCTTTTTAGATAAGGAGTTTTTGCATTCCTAGTGTATATATGCTAACAATAAGGGAGCTATGCATTCGTCTAGCGTCTCCCTAGTAAGTCTTTAGCGACCTTTATATCCTCTTATTATTCTTATTATTTACTTAGTTTACATTTTCCTATTAAAGCTACTAGATTTAGGTAATCTTAAGTCCTAGTATAAGGCGTTCCGTTTATCTTACTATCTTTTATATAATTGCTATATTATCTACCTAGTGTCCCTTTTCTACCCTAAGGCTTATAGGCACCGCTAGGACTTTAACTAGGTAATCCTTATAGAGTACTTTTATGCTAATACGTTCTCCTAGCCTGTCCCCTGCCCTTATAGCTCGTTCCTTTACCTATTAGTCCTTTAGGGTAACTCTAATATCTCCGCTTCTAAGGTATTGGACCGTAATAGCGTTATAAACCTCTTTACGGATCTTTATAAGGACTTCTGTTTCTAATTGTTTCCTAAGCCCCTCTACTTTTTCTATATTTGGTCGTATTATAATTATATACCCAGTTATTATCTTAAGGGGGGTAAGTTCCCTATGCTATAAAAGCGCAGCTACGGCGGCCTAGGTATAGTTCGCCGGTAATAGGGGATTTTATTTATTTTTATTTTTACTTAGCCGTTAGAGGATTTAATTAAGGGTTTACTAAAGGGGCGCCTAAGGTTTGCTAGACTGGCGGAGCTATTCTACTAGCTGTATTAGATCGTTATAGCTAACGGTTACTCCCCTATAATTCTAGGTACTAGATATATCTAGTAGGCTTTATATTTTATTAAACGCCTTCTTAATAAAGGTATTTCCGCTTTATAGTATAGTATTCGCCCATCTTTATTGTGGAGGGTTATTACTAGGCGTAGTTCTAACGGTCGCGCGCGAGTGCGAACCACCGTCGTGCGACGTGTGCCTCCCCTGCGATGCATATATCTTAGGGGGATTCTCTAGGTGTTTTTTAGGGTTCTTTTAGTTGGTTTTTAGTCTTTTTAGGCCGGGTGCAGCAAGAGCTCCTAATTGCAAGGCTTTATTATACCGCTTAACTAGTAATTAGCCCTCTATATAGCTTATACCTTATTAGTTTATTTTTTTTAGCAATCTAGATATTCCTTTATAACTTTTTATGCTAAGCCTTAAATTCCATTAATAATATGCTCCTCTTAGAGTCTTAATACTAAGCCTATAGCTCTATTATATCCTTAAGTTATTCCCTTATAGAAATCTTCTATAAAGTATTCTACTATACTTCTTAGAATATACTTTACTTCTCTATACTTATACAGTATTTCTTCTCTTAGATATTCTAACTATTCTTCTAGCTATATTTTAAAGATCCTTTATACCTAAAAGCTTTTTAGTAACTTATAAACTTTTTCTAGTTTTTTCTAAGTTACTATAATTTTTAGATAATTATATCTAATTAATCTATCTATGTCTTTTTACAGTAAAGCCCCTAATAGCTTTTTATTATTTTATAGTTTAGCCTTTTAACTTAGAGTATCTGCTTATATATTATCTATACCTTTAGTATACTAAATCTTAAAATAGTATTCTATAAGTATCTCTACCTATCTAACCTATTTTTAGTTAAGTTCCTTTATTATTAGAAATTCCGTTAGGTTTTTATAATCCGTCTTAACTATAAATAGTTTCTCTATACCTTATAAGAATACTCTCTATTTCTTTAGTATTATAACTATACCTAATAACTCCTTATTATAGATGTTATAGTTTAACTCTAGTAGTATTATCTTTTAACTATAATATGCTACTAAGTACTATCTATTTTAATATTTTAATATAAAGTATACCCCTAGTATAAAGTTTAATATATTTATTTCTATAACCGTCTCTAGTTTTAGTTAATAGATTTTAAGAACTGGCTCCTAGGTAAATAACTCTTTAACTTTTTTTAAATAATTTTTACTATTCCTCTCCCTATACCTATAGTTCTTCTTTCTTTATTAGTTACGTAAATAGTTTAATATCTTTTAACTATTATACTATAAACCTTCTGTAGTAGTTACAAAATCCTAAGAATAATTTTAGCTGCGTAATATTCTTTAGTTCTTACCACTTTACTATAGCCTTAATCTTTTTTAGATCTATACTAAGTTAGCCTAGTTTAATAATAAATTTAATAAAATTGGTCTTCTTAGCAAAGAACTCGCATTTCTTAATTACTACTAGCATCTATTCTTCTTATAGTTTCTTTAAAACCTATTTAATATATTCCCCATATTCTTCCTTAGTTATTAAGTAGATAATAATATTATTAAGGTATACTATAATAAATTTATCTAAGTATTCTTTTAATATATTATTAATACGCTTCTAAAATATTACTAGTAAGTTTATAAGCCTAAATTATATAACCAATAGTTTATATAGCCCTTCCTTTAACCTAAAGGCTGCTTTTTATTTATTACCTTCCTTAATTCTAATCTAATAGTATACTTATCTTAGATCTATCTTTATAAAGATTTATATATTACTTATCCTATTTTAGATTTTGCTAATTAAGGGTAAAGGATACCTATCCTTTTTAGTAATGCTGTTTAACTGTCTATAGTTAATATATAGCCTTAGTTTACTATTCTTTTTTAGTATAAATAGTACTAGATAACCCGCTAATAACTGCAATAGTCTAATATATCCCTTTTATAGGTTCTCCTAGATAAACTCTTTTAATACTCTACCCTTTTCTTTAGTAAGCTTATAGATTAGAAAAAACCTTAGACTTATTCCTAGTTCTAATTCTATCTTATAGTCCTATACTATATACTTTAATAGCTTCTTACTTTTTAGTAACTATAGTTTCTTACCATACTTATGGTATTTTTTTTAGTATATAGCTTAGCTCTTTTTCTATCTCTTCATAGGTTGCTCCTACTTAGTACTATACTAACTTAGCTTATTATTATATTTTACGTTATTAAATATCCCTAATATTAACCTAACCTATAATCTAATTAATCCTTAGATTATATTCCTGTAACTAAGGTATTCCTAATACTGCCTTATTATTCCCTAATAGTAATATATTAAAAGACATCTTAATTTATCCTCCCTTAATAGTTAACTAAATAGGTCCTATTTTAAGATTAATAATACCTCCTCTATAGGCTATTAGATCTCCTAAAATTGTCACTAATAGGTAAGAATACTCCTTTTTCCTATATAGTAACCCTATCCTTTTAACTACTACTAATAATATATAGTTTCTTATTACTCTACTATCTATTAATACTTTAAACTGTTAATCTTACTACTTAACTTATAGGTTTAGGTGTTATCCTTAAATTCTTTTAAGGGTTTAAGGCTCTACTATTAGTTCCCTCTAGTTTTATAGGCCTCTAATTTTCCTAATTATTAGCTACTTAATCCTATTTATACTTAGTCCACTTTTAGCTAATACTTAGTTTGCTTTTTATCTTTAATATACTATAGACACGTGTTTTTTTAGGTATTCCCACTACTATTATCTATTTAGGTATTCTTCCGTAAGAAATCTTCCTGGTTAAAGTATTAAGTCCCCTTAGCTTTATACTTCTATTAGATGCTAACTATATATATATTTAACGTTTTAATATTTTGCCTTATCTAGTGCCTAATATATCCTTACTAGGTACTTCTAGTTCTTATCTTTAGGTGCTTTATATATATTATATATATTATCTATATACGCAATCTATACTAATATATAATATACTTAGTGTTTTAGGTTAACTCTTAGCTCGTCCTTATTCTTAAGTTTAAACCTTTCTTATATTAATCTAAGCGTTATAATTTCGTTTATAAGTACTAAGATTTACCTCTTACTTCTCTAGTCCTTTAATTACTCCTCTAGATCCTTTAATATTATAATTAAAGCTCCTTTAATGTGACTTATAGCCTTCTCTATAATTAGGTAGTCTTAGATAACTTTCTTATCTAACTATATATAGAAATCTTTCTACTTATTATTGTGCCTTTATCTATACTACCTTTAGTATAGTTACTAGAGTATATATAGCTCGTCTGTAAGGAAGTATTATTACGGACACTTTAAGTACAATGTTATAACTACTTAGAGAAAAGTTAGAAGAAGCTAGTTAGTTAATATAAGTACGGTTTAGGATAGAGCCGATAGAGCTATATAACGAGGAATAGTAACTAAAGTTATATAATATAATCTATAGGATCTATAGGATCTATATAATCCGTAATAGAGTAGATAAAGTATATATATATTATATATAAGAAGGATTTTATAGAAGTACGGTTGTATATTTAAGGACCCTTAGTCCCTACCTAGATAGTTCCTTCCTTATAGTAATTCTTAGAATATAATTAGAGTTAATCTATTAGGCAACTACTCCACTAATTATTATTATGTTGTTAACTTTAATTTATATTACCTATATACCTAGCCCAATAATAAGCCTATTATAGTACTTACTATAAAGTTCTATTATATAATTACTACCTAGTTACGGTATTAAATATAAAAAGTTAAATAATATGCCACTAAAAGTAGCCACTATAACGCTATTAATGGCGGTAACTACTTTAAGGTTAGTAAACGACACTAGTATAGCAAATACTAACTTATAGCAACCTATAACGGTTGGATAATTATAAGAGATAGTTAACTAGTTAATAATAAACAATGCGGCGCTAAAAGAAAAGGTTAATAGAATAGAAGCAGCAAAGATTAAGTTACTATTAATTAAGAGATATTTAGGAGAGAGATCGAAGCTTAAAGGATTTCTTATATAAATATACTTTAAAGTTATATAAAAAGGGGCAAAGCTACTAATACCTATAGATTAAATAGTATATACGGGACTATTCCTATTAAAAAGGGCGCTTAAATAGTTTAAGCCTTACCTTACGGAAATATAGGTAAATAGGATAACGACTACTAATTAGGAGGTACGATTTATATTCTTAAGCTAGGAAGGGTTTATAGAGCGACTTATATAAATATTTAGAGACCTAAAGGTAGTAACTATAGTAAAAAGAAAACTTTAAGATATTACGTAACGAACCTTAGTAATTAAGTATATAATATAGTTTTAGACACTAGCTACGTAAGTTAAGTAGAATAATAAGGCGCTTATAGCACAGTATAAATAAGGACTTAAGGCTAAAGTCTAAGATGTAATTATTTTAATAGAAGATATAGACACCCTACGGGAGTTAATAGATTAAGTAATTAAGATTAATAATTAGATCTGCTAAAGAGAATAGGCTAAAAGAGGTTAGGATAGAGTTTTATAGTTATATAAGGCGCAGAGTACGTAACGACTTAAGTTAAATTAGAAACTATAGTATAGCGTAAAGCTAATAGACCTAAGTAGTACTAAAGAAGCCTATAAGAGATGGAGTAAGAAACTATAAAAACCTAAAGGTTAAGGATCTAGTAATTATAGAACTAACGTAATCTGCGGGTAAGTGGACTATGCGGGCATATAGACCACCCCACTAAACTACCAAGGCAAAAAATACGAATTACTTAACCACGAATAGTTGTATTTAATATAACTATCTACTAGCTAGTTGCCTATCATCTAGGGCATATACGCGCCGTGTGTTCTATTAAAGTGCATATACTGCACTTACGTAGTGCTTATTGCGGTTGCTTAGCCGCTACCTCTGCTGCCCCCTCTGCCGCCCCCTTTTGGGCAGCTTGGGTATAAGAGGCCCCTTCTACTCCTAATAAAACACCCCCCTTAGCTATATACTTACGCTTCTTTACCCTCTTTATTTTTTAGCGCTGATTTTCTATATATAGCTTCTTATTTTCGCTTGCAAGTAGCACAGCGCTTAATATCGCTATTTTACACCCCTTAATAAGCTGGCTAAGGGCTTGTTCTGTTGGACTTAGTAAGCTATATATACGGCGTTTAAGATAGCGCCCTAGTAAGGCCGTCTACTTCTATAGCTTAGCGATATTATAAGGTGTTTTGGCTACCTAAAATGTATTTAACGGCGGAAGGCGTTAGGGTAATAGTGTCTGAAATTTGGTATATAGCTGCGATAGTATGGAATTAGGGTTATACGGAATAAGGCTAGTAGCTGCGAATCCTGCCCGTATATTATTTTAATATAGCGCTATTTGCCTTACCTACCTATACAGCGGTAGGAATTTAAGTTTATCAATATGGTTAACGCCGCGGCCCATT